>Ga0193961_1000248_pt1 | contig 21903 bp, 16 predicted proteins | sample FB_4_MG_FD_140371 | JGI IMG/M metagenome (GOLD analysis project Ga0193961, IMG submission 140371) | Microbial mat bacterial communities from the Broadkill River, Lewes, Delaware, United States - FB_4_MG | ecosystem: Environmental > Aquatic > Freshwater > River > Microbial mats | place: USA...
ATAGGACCAGATCCTATAAGTAGTATAGACTTTATATCTTCTCTTTTTGGCATTAGTAAAGTTCCTTCTTTTTTTTGTAAAATTTGATGATTATACCCATAAAATACTTAAAAATCGTTTATTAATTTGATTCATTCTAAGTGGTTGGTAAAGCAAATTTTTGATGTATATATTCCCCAGCATCATTGAAATAAAAATAATTTAACAAATCTTTTTTGACTGGTAAATTTGCAAGATAACGCAAGGCTAAATTTGCTTGAAATGAAGCAATATTCATAACTATTGGAGCAGCTATTCCACCTGCTTTATGATCAGTTACATTAAAAACAGATTCAAAATCTGCATCTTTAAAAAAACACACTTGACCATGAAATGATTCTACACTTGCATAGATCCAAGGGATATTTTTTTCTTTTGAAAAAGAGTTAATCGTAGCACGCACAGGTAAATTGTCAGTACCATCTAATATCAAATCATAATCATCATCAGTAAAACTAAATGTTTTAAAATCAACATCAAAAATATTTACTTCTACAAAAGGGTTCCTTGATTTGATAAGATTTCTTAAAACTTCACATTTTAATTTTCCCTCATCTCCCACTTTGAAGCCTATTTGTCTATGGATATTATGTACGCCAACTGTATCAAAATCGACTAAATCAATATGTCCAATACCACTACTACCAAGAGCCATACCCAAACTACATCCCAGTCCACCACATCCAATAATCGCTATTTTTTTATTTTTTAATGATTCTTGAGTCTCTTCACCCCAAAGTTGTATTTGCCGATTAAAATAACTTATTTCTTCTTCACTCATGGTATTTTCCATTGTTTAGTTCCTTACTTGATAATGATTTTAAATTATTAAATACAAATTGTATGTAATTTGAAAAGGAAACTATACCATAGATTCATTTATTTTATTATTTCTAATGCCAATTTTCTATAAACAATACAAAATATTTTGAATACATATCTTTTTTATGTTAAAATCAAATATGACAAATTTAAATATACAAATAGAAACACTCATAGAGGAAAAAGCTGCTGATTTTCAAATTGCTAAAGTGATAAAAACAGCTATAAAAGAGTATTTAAACTCATTAGATGAATTTTTTAAAAACTCTGGTGGTAAAGATTTTTTGGTCAAACATACTAAAAGAATAGATGGGTTTATTCAAATAATATACAAATATCTTTTACGAAAACATTTTGGAAACTATCTTCCTATGAGTAACAATATCCCTATAACTGTAATTGCTCTTGGGAGTTATGGAAGAGAGCAATTGTGTGTATATAGTGATATAGACATCATGCTTTTATATGATAAAGTGACAGGATTTAATATACAACCAATTTTGGAAGAGTTTGTTTTATTAGCTTGGGATAGTGGACTTAAACTAGGAAGTCGAGTACATTGTATCGATGATATTCAAAAAGAGGTACAAGAAGATGTCACTATAAAATCATCCATGCTAGAATCCCGACTTATTTATGGGTCAAAACATTTATGGTATAAATTTGAGTATAAACTTTCGAATATTAGAAAATACCAACAACAAAAATTTGTATTAGAAAAACTACAAGAACATAAAGAGAGATTACTCAAATATCCTCTGAATATGCAACCAAATATAAAAGATGGTTATGGTGGCATGAGGGAAGCCAATATGCTTTTTTGGATGGCAACGATCACTTATGGTATTACAAATAGCAAACAACTTGCAGGAATTGTTTTTACAGATGAGGAGTTTAAAGAGTTTTTGATAGCTATTGAATATATTTTTAGAGTTAGAAGTGCTTTGCATCTAATAGCAAAAAAAAAATCTGATATTGTAACCTTTGATGTATTGCCAGAACTCAGTAAATGGCTAGGTTTTCACGATACTGCAAGATTTGTAAAAGAAAGACTTTGTGTCACAAAAATACTTCACTCTTTACATACTATACACTCTTTTTCTACAATTATGACTAAAAAAATTACAAGAAGATATCTTGTAGATCTCTCAAAAATCTCTCAAATCAAAACGGCAAGGCTCTCTAAAAACCTTTATTATTTTGAAAAAAAATTATATACTTCATATCATACTAAACCAAAAAAACTCAATCTATTTTTAAAAGAGATTATTGATCTGCCTACAGATATAGAGCGTTTTGATTCTTCTTATGTATTATATGCTTCAAAAACACTTTTACCTGTTCAATTAAATGAGACTTCAAAATCATTAATAGTACGCATTTTAGAAAAAGAAAATCTCTATCCTATAGTAAAACTTTTTTATAATGCAAAATTGTTAATAGAACTTATTCCTACTCTTAAAACGATTATTAATCAGCCACAATTTGATGGTTATCATAAACATCCTGTGGATATTCATAGTATGAAAACTTTATATCATATTCAAAATATAAAAGATCCATTTTTGCAAGTAATGTATAGTACTTTGAATCCAAACCAAAAATTTGTTTTGAGACTTGCAGCATTTTTCCATGATTGTGGAAAAGGGAGGGGAAAAGATCACCATGTTGTTGGTCAAAATCTATTCAAGAAATTTGCAAAATCATTGCATTTAGATGAAAATAATACAAATTTAGCTTCTCTTCTCATTCGATACCACAATATGATGTCTAAAGTTGCAACAACAGAAGATATCTATTCTCAAAATACTATTTTGGCTTTTACAGGGCTTATCAAAACACATGAAGCATTAAAATTACTCTACCTTCTAACTTATGCAGATATATGCTCAGTAGATGAAAAATTGTATAAAAGTTCCACTGCTTCTATTTTAAAAGAGTTATATTTACAATCTATTCCTGCTTTTGATAACAAAGAGTTATTAGAGATAAGTTCAAGAAGAGTTGCGAAAGAGAACACTATCAAAAAACACAAACTCTTTTTAGAAGCCAATAGATTATTAAAGAAAAAAATACTTCATATCCAATCCAATCAAATGTACCTGAAATATAAAGCAGAAGATATTATCAAAATAGCAATGCGAGCCAATAAAACAGTTCAATGGGACTATACAATTTCAAACAAAGAGACATTTTCTATCAAAATTACTAGAGCGGTTCCTCTAAATCTTGGTTATTTACTCGGAAAATTACACTTTTTAAATATATCTTCTATGGGTATTTATAAACTTTTTGATGAGAAAAAATTTTTTCAGATCTCATTTGACGAAAAACTTGATGAGGATAATTTGCCTTTTGTTGAGGAGATCATCAAAGAATCTTTTGATATGACAAAAGAGATAAAATTGAAAAAACCGACTATCTTTACAAATGAAATTTTTGTGGATTGTAATCACACTGAAGAGTTAGCTATTATGAAAATAAAAACAAAAGATCAAAAAGGTCTATTTTCATATCTTGCAAAAACATTTGATCACTTTGGTGTAGAGATCAATAGTGCAAAAATACAATCTTTGCGAGGCAAAGCAAACGATCTATTTCTCATCTCTAAAAATGGGAATTTTTGTCATAATAAAGAAAAAATTATAGAAACTTTGACAAAACAGTAGTAATCACTACTGTTTTGTTCTATCTAAATATTTTCTTAATCTATATATCTAATTAACAAATAATTAACACTTAGATGATACTCTACCTTTTAAAATTTAATAATTATAAAAGGTAAAGTATTATGAATAAAAAAATCTATCTTTCATTGGCATGTATTGCAGCAATTAATCTCCATGGACAAGATTTAGGACAAATAGATGTTGTAGAAAAAATAAACAATACAGTTGTAAATGATGTAAGTCAAGAAGAGATTAAGAGTGCTGATTTGGCAGAAGCGTTAGCAAAAAAATCTCCTAGTATCTCTATGATACGAAGAAGTGGTATTGCAAACGATATTATCTTAAGAGGTCAAAAAAGAGATAATATAAAAGTAACAGTAGATGATAGTTTGATATATGGTGCATGTCCTAATAGAATGGATCCTCCAACTTCTCATGTTTTAACTTCAAATATAGCTTCAGTGGAGATTAATGAAGGTCCATTTGATGTAACAGAGTTCGGAACATTGAGTGGTGGAGTCAAAATCAAGACAGTACAACCCAAAGAGGGAGTACATGGTACGATTGGTACTACTATTGGAAGTTATGGCTATAAAAAAGGGATCATCAGTATAAGTGGTGGAAACGAAACAGTAAAAGCTTTAGTAACTTACTCAAAAGAACAATCTGAACAATATGAAGATGGTGATGGAAACACTCTTGCTGAGCAGAATTATAATGCAGTCAATGGTACAGGTGCATCTACTACACAATACTCACAAAATGATAAAGATATGAAAGCCTATACAAAAAAATCAATTATGGCTAAAGTGATTGGCAATATTTCAGATGACCAAACAATTGAACTAAGTGCAACTCAAAATAGAAGTGAAAACATTTTATATCCATCAACACCTATGGATGCAATATATGATGATAGTAATATTTATACTATAAATTATACTATACAAAATTTAGGAGATTTTTCAAAGAAATTAGAATTTAAAGCATACAAAACAGATGTAGATCATCCAATGAGTACAGAATATAGACTCAAAGGTGCTACGACTTCTATGACAAATCATCTTACTACAGATGTTACTGGAGCGAAAATAATCAATACTTTTGATGCATTAGAGCAAGAATTTAACATAGGAGTAGATGCAAGCAGAAGAAACTGGGATGGTGGATATTATAATAGTAAAGATATGGATTTAGGGAAAAGTATTGATAATGTAGATACAAAAAACAATGCGCTTTTTATTCAATCTACAAAAAAGATTGACACATTTACTTTGGAAATGGGAATAAGATATGATGCAACAAAGATCGAATCTTCACGAAATGATCAGCAAAATAATCAATACAATAACTTCAATGGAAATATAGTAGCAACATACAATAGTGATAAAAATACACAATATTTTGTAGGAATAGGAAAAGCAAGTCGTGTACCTGATGCTAGGGAACTATACAATCTTGGTAGTTCTATGAATCCCACAATGCAATTAGAAACAGGAACACCTGATCTTAAAGAGACAACAAATACAGAGATTGACATAGGATTAGAACATAAATATCAAGAGGGTAAAATAAAAGCAAAAATATTTTATAGTGACTTAAAAGATTATATCTATTACAAAAAAACAACTGCAGCAAATAGATTTGAAAATATAGATGCAAAAATTTATGGTTTAGAGTTAAGTAGTGCGTATTATATTAATGATCAATTTACATTTGATGCTGCATACACTTATAAAAAAGGGAAAAAAGATCACGCTCTAGCAGGGCAATCTGATAAAGATTTGGCAGATATAACACCACCAAAGTTGATTTTGGGAATAACATATGATCATGATGACAATACAAATGCTAGCATAGAGTTCGTCAATGTCTCTTCTTGGAAAAACTATGACGAAGATAATGGAGAACAAAAAATATCAGGATACAATGTGGTTAATTTAAAAGCACAAACAACTCTCGCTACAAACTTTGAAATCACTATTGGAATTGATAACTTATTTGACAAAACATACGCTGTTTCAAATACTTATTCAGATTTAGTACTCCTAACAGATGGAACTACAAATGATGTAATGCTTCTGAATGAACCAGGAAGATATATTTATACTAGTTTAAAATATTCATTTTAGATTTGCTAATAGAATACAATTTACAAAACTTACTGTTTTGTAAATTGTATCAAATCTTCTGTAGTCACTATCTCTTTGGGTAATTTATCTATACAAATCTCGAGTATCTTTTGTGTACTTAAAGCATCACTAAAAGCTCTATGATGGTTATCTATATCAATATTTAAATTCTCTTTAAGATATTTCAATCCATATCGTTCACATTTTATAACTTTTTTAGCTAATTCTATTGTACATAACCGTCTATTACATAACTGACCCAAATCATACTTTTTAAAACTATCACTTACAAATTTATAATCAAAATTAATGGCATGTGCTACAAAGAGATCATCTTCTAAAAAGATTTTAAACTCTTCTAAAACACTTCGTAAGTTTGGAGCACTATGAGTCATTTCAGGAGTGATACCAGTAAGTTCTTGTATTTTCCAAGGTATCGCCCCTGTATTTACCAAAGAATCATAATGCTCAATAACTTGACCATTTTTATATTTGACAGCCCCTATTTCGATGATCTGCCCATCTTTTGCATTGCCTGCTGTAGTTTCTATATCTACGATACAAAATGTCTGATCTTCTATATGATTTGTAGATGTTTTTAACATCACATAATCATCTGAAAAATACAAAGGTAAACCATTTGAGATAAGCAACTCTTTTTCCAACTCTATATTATCAAAAAATGTATCGCTTTTAGAAAGTATTTTATTAAATTCTACAATTGACAAAGGAGATTTCTGTAAACTATTTACTAATTTATCAAGATAATTCATGGGCTTTTCTTATAAAATTAATAATTTTTTGTGTATCTTTTACACCTTTTTCCATTTCAACACCAGAACTTACATCAAGTGAATAAAAGTTAAATCCTTGTAGTTCTTCCAAGTTATTAATGGTTAAACCACCTGCAAGTATGACATGCGAGCAGTCTCTATTTTTAAACCATTCCAAATTTAATCGCTTGCCCTCTCCCCCAAATTGTGGTACAAAAGCATCTACTATTCTATATTCATCTTTATATAAGTCTACATCTTCTTTTGTTTTAGCTCGTACTACCTTTAAAGGTTTTACTGTTAACTCTTGAAAAAAAGAATCTTCTACTTCAAAGTGAATTTGAGCGAGATCTATTTTCGTTATATTTGCGATATGATTAATTGTTTGTGTTGATTCTTTGACAAACAAACCTACACTTTGCACAAAAGGGGGAAGTTGTTTTATAATATCTCGAGCAACCTTAGGCTCAATATATCTCGCACTCTTAGGATAAAAAACAAAACCCAAAGCATCTGCCCCTGCATCAACTGCATCTAGAGCATCTTTTAAATTGGTTATTCCACAAATTTTTACTCTCATTAGACACCATCTTTCTTTTAAAATAATTGGGAGTATAGCAAAAAAAATTGTTTTGTTTGATTAAGAGTTCTATTTTATAAATTATAGAGTACATTGTACCTTAAGAAAATCAATTTTTAAAAAGTTTTAATTTTTTATAAAATAGCTCTCTATACCTTTTGCAATACCTTTCGCTACTATTTTTTGATATGATCTCGTAGAGATACGATATCCTTCTTTAGGATGAGTAATATATCCAACTTCTACTAATACTGATGGCATTTGAGCCCCTACTAATACCCAAAAAGGTCCCTCTCTGACACCACCATCTCGTATATTTTTTCTACCGTATGTTTTTCGTAAAGTATACAACATATTTTTTTGTATATCAATTGCCATTTTATTGGCTGCTGTAATTTTTGCTCTATTTAAAATAGTAAGCAGTGAGTTTTTACTACTCCAGCCCATCCCTGTCATATCACCTTTATTTTCTAAAGCAGCTACTCTTTTGGCTCTCGCACTTCTAGCAGGAGATAAAAAATATGCTTCCACTCCATGCGCTTTACTTGCTCTCTTTTTTGGTGCTGCATTCGCATGTATTGATATAAAAATATCTGCATGCTTTTTATTGGCGTATTTTGTTCTATGAGATAGCTTTACATATTTATCTCGACTTCTTGTAAGAAAAACTTTAAAACCTTTTTTTTCCAAATCTTTTTTTAAATATTTACTAATATTTAATGTAATGTTTTTTTCAAATCTTTTTCTTTTATAATTTGCTCCACCATCTTTGCCTCCATGTCCTGCATCAATCACTATTGTTTTTTTAGAAGGATATAAAATATTATTGTCTATATTTTTTTTAGATTTTGAATATGAATTATTCCATTTTTTAACTTTCCAATCCAATACTTTAATCACTATTTGACGCTTATGTATAATATATATTGTTTTTAAATTTTGAGTATCTTTAAAATCTATCATTAATTGATTATACTTTTTTTGGTAAATTCTTATTTTATGAACACCTTTAATAGAAAGTTTTGTAGGAGATGCATCTTTAAAATTACCTTTAATTTTAAAAATATCATAGAAAAATTTTCCTTTTTTCTCTTCATCAAAGTCGATATATTTTTTATTTATTGTCTTATTAAAGTTTATGATTATACTATTTTTATTTTGGATAACAGAACTTACTGTATAGATCTTACTTGGCTTAGATTTCGCTTTGGCTTTAGGTTTTGGTTTATATTTTACTTTAGTTTTAAATTTTTTATTAGATATATTTTTCAATATAATACTTTTGTCAAGCCTATTCAATTCTCTTTCATATTTATTTGTATCAACATGTAATTTTTTACCATATCTTACAAGTTTTTTTAAATACTCAATCTCTTTTTTCTTTTCACTTGACATAATAGCACCAAGATAAAGTTTTTTTGTAGTATCAAACTTTTCTTGATAATATTTACTTCCCAAAGCATAAGTAGTTTGAGAGATTAGGATAAAAATGAAAAATAATTTTAGAATTAATTTCAAATTTACTCGCCGTTAGTTAGCTTATCCATTAACTCTTTAACACTTATTAATTCTTTGATTTTATATCCGTTGGCTCCTGTAAAAAATAATCCTGTTTCAGTATCACCCATATAAGCAGCACTTAATCTATCTGCTATACAATACCCTACAATTTTAGCTTCTACACCTCTATTACAAGGACCAACACAGTTACTAATACAAGCAACTTTTGGAGCAGTTCCCTCCACTATAGAAGTTTGTAAATTGGTCATAACACCACGAGCTGGTAAACCTACTGGTGATTTTAAGAGTTTGATATCTTTAGCTTCAGCTCTAATCAATACATCTTTCATTGCACTATCAGCATCACACTCATGTGTTGCTATAAATCGTGTCGCCATTTGCACACCAGCACAACCCATATCCATAAACTTATCTATATCTTTTTTATCCCAAATTCCACCTGCAGCTATGATAGGCATACTTCCCCAATTTTTAGCTTCTTCTATTACGGGAGGTACGATTTTTTCGAGTTTGAATTCATCTTTAAAACAATCATCATATTTAAAACCTTGATGACCACCACTTAGAGGACCCTCAACTATTACTGCATCAGGTAATTTACCATATCTTTTCCATTTCTTACAAATAAGTTTTAAAGCACGCGCCGAACTTACAATAGGGATAAGAGCAACATCTGGAAAATCTTTAGTAAATTCAGGCATATTTGTAGGTATACCTGCACCAGTGATAATAATATTTGCACCTGCTTCACAAGCATCATGCACTATTCTTCCATAATCATTAGAAGCGTACAATACATTACAAGCAAGTGGTTTATCACCACAGATTTTTCGAGCATTTTTAATAATTTCTGTTAGTCCATCTTTAGAATAAAAATTTGCTTCAGAAAAAGGTTTATTTTTGATATTTTTTTTAGAAAATTCTTTATTTTGATAATAACCAGTTCCTACACCACTGATAACGCCTAAACCACCTTCAAGAGAGACATTTCCCGCAAGTTTATCCCAGCTAATTCCTACGCCCATACCACCTTGAATTATTGGTTTTGATATCTCATATTTACCTATCTTCATTTTAGTACCTTTCTTTTAAATTTTTATTTTATGATCACTTTTGCAAAATTCTTTTTACCTTTTTGTAAAACAAATTCTCCAGACTCAAAACAGTATTTATCATCAACAACTTTTATTTGATCAATTTTTACTGCACCACCTTTCATATCTCTTCTTGCTTGAGAAGTAGATGGAACCAAATCACAATCAACCATAGCTTGCAAAATTCCTATACCATTTTCTAAAATATATTCTTTCATTTCACTCGGTATATCTTTTTTTGCAAATATTTTTGTAAACTCTTCAGCAGCAATAAGACCTTTACCTAAACCGTGAAATCTATCTACTATTTCAATAGCCAATAACTCTTTGACCTTTTTAGGATGAAGTGTTTTATTGTCTACTCCATTTTTTATCTCTTCTATCTCTTGTAATGTTTTTGAAGAGATGAGTTCAAAATACCTCCACATAAGTTCATCAGAAATACTTAAAACTTTACCAAACATATCATTCGCTTCATCAGTAACACCAATATAATTACCTAATGATTTAGACATTTTTTGCACACCATCTAATCCTTCTAAAATAGGCATCATCATCACTACTTGCTGTTTTTTGATATTATATGCTTTTTGAAGTTGTCTCCCCATAAGTAAATTAAACTTTTGATCTGTTCCACCGATCTCTACATCAGATTTGAGATAAACACTATCATACCCTTGCAATAATGGATACATAAATTCACTCACTGCAATTGGAGTATTTGTCGAATATCTTTTTGAAAAATCATCTCTTTCCAACATACGAGCTACTGTTAAATTAGAAGCTAATTCTAGAATCCCTTGTGTACCTAACTCTTTTAACCAATCATTATTAAAAACAACATTTGTTTTGTCTTTGTCTAAAATCTTAAATGCTTGCGTAGTATAACTCTCTATATTTCGCAATACATCCTCTTTTGTGAGCACTTTTCTTGTAGTACTTTTACCTGTAGGATCACCTATCATTGCTGTAAAGTCCCCTATCAAAAACTGCACTATTCCTCCATATTTTTGAAATATTGAAAGTTTTTGTAATAAAACAGTATGTCCTAAATGTAAATCAGGTGCTGTAGGATCAAATCCAGCCTTTACATAAAAATTTTCTCCATTTTCGTAAAAATTTCGTATGAGTTTTTCTAATCGTACATCATCTATAATTTCGGAAGAGCCTCTAGCTATCTCGTCCAATGCTTCTTTAATCTTAATTTCCATAACTTCCCTAACTTTTCTATTTATAAGCGTCTATATTTAGATAAAACTCTACTACTTTCACTTTTTTTTCTATTAATTCTCTTACTTCTTGTTTATTGTCATTTTTAATTTCAAAATCTATACTACAATACTGATGTGTTGCATACTGATCTTTACCATACTCAATAAACAAAATAGTAGCTTCGTGATCTACAGATAAATGTTTCAATAATTTAGCCATTTCACCACGAACACTTGGAATACTTACCACCATTTTATATTTATAAAATTTATCTTTTACCCAATCACAAAATAACATTTGTTGTTGATTTTGAATCTTTTTATAAGCTGTTTCACACATTTTATGATGGACTACAACATCTTTTGATTCTTTTAATGCCACAATATCATCTCCAAATTTAGGATGACAACAATGATCAAATGTCACTGAATTTATACTAAAATTTGAATATACTAAAACATTATCAAATTGTATTCTTTTTAGATTTAAAGTTTGTATTTTAAATCGTGCTATCAAACCATCATTTTGGCGAACATAGTCTAGCAAAATTTTCTTTATATGTTTTAAATGATCGAGATTATATACAATTTTTTGTAAATTTGTCAGATTTACCCCATGAACTTCATCAAGAATCGAATTTTTGTACCGAGAAAATATTGTGTTGATAATATTTTGACTTGTTAATTTATCAATATTATTCAATCTGCTATGACATAATGCCTTAATAGACTTAATTGCTTTGGTTGTTTTTACCATATCTTGCCATGAACAACGAGGAATTACCTCTTCTCCTGTTTGAATAGATACAATATCGCCACTTTTCAATTGTGTTAATAAAGGTTTTTTCATCTTATTGATATTTGCCTGAATTGCTTTATTTCCAACATCTGTATGGATATTATATGCAAAATCAAATGCAGTTGCATCTCGAGGAAGGGTAAATATTTCCCCTTTTGGAGAATAAACAACTATATCCTCACTATACAAATCTTGCTTTGCGTCTTTATAAAATTCTTCTACATTTTCATCATTAGATGCCAATGAGTGCAACCAGTCTAAATTTGGACCTTTTGTTGTATTTCCACCATTTTTATATTTCCAGTGTGCTGCTACACCATATTCAGCAATATCATGCATATCAAAAGTTCGTATCTGTACCTCATAAATTTTAGAGTTTGAAAATATTGTACTATGTAAAGTTTGATAACCATTTTCTTTAGGGACAGCAATATAATCTTTAAATCTAGCGATTAAAGGCTTGTAATTTATGTGTACAATTCCCAAAATATTATAACAATCTATAGGTTCTTTTACCAAAATTCTAATCGCATAGAGATCTAACACTTCATCTATACTTACACCTTTTCTTTGCATTTTTAAATATATAGAATAATAATGCTTTACACGGCTATACATTTTAATATCTGATTCTAAATATCCATTTTTTTCTAATAAAATTTTTGCACCTGCTAAAAATTCATGTAAATTGAGTTGTGTTTTTTGTTGATATTCTTTGATATGCTTATCTATCTTATGATATTCTTCAGGGTATAAATATGAAAAAGAAAGATCTTCTAACACATTTTTAATAGTAGAAATTCCCAATCGATGTGCAATTGGAGCATATACGACAAGTGTTTCTTCAGATATTTTTTTTTGTTTTATTTTACTTAAAGCGTCTAATGTAAGCATATTATGCATTCTATCGCATAATTTTACTACCATGATACGAACATCTTTAATAGAAGCAATAAGCATTTTTCGGAAAGTTAGAGCAGATGATAAAAGTTTTTTTTCATCACCAGTGCTTACAAGTTCACTCTCTCTTATCTCTACAATTTTAGTTAATCCATCAACTATACAAGCGACATCTATACCAAACTCTTTTTCTATCTCTTCTATGGCAACATCTGTATCTTCAACTACATCATGCAATAATGCCGCTATGACCATATGCTCATCATCGCTATAGTGTGCCGTAATAGCTGCAACTAATATAGGATGAACAACATATGGTTCACCACTTTTACGAAATTGTGTTTTGTGAGAATTTATAGAATAATTCAGTGCCTTTTTGACACTATCAGTAAAATCAAAATGTGATTTTAAAAAATCTATCGAACCTTCAATGGTATTGATAGATTTTGCAGTTGTTAAAAATTTATTCAACACCATCAATCACTAATACACCAGAGGCAATCTCTTTAATGGCAATATCTGTATATTTCATATTCTTTGTTTGCTCACTATCTAATAATGGTTTTGCACCTTTACTCAATTCATCAGCTCTTTGACCAACTGCTACACTCAAAATATATCTATCGTTATTTGTTTTTTCTAATGCTTGTGCTAATATCTCTTCTAATCTCATTTAAATTCTCCTCTTTATTTTACAATTGAACATTGTGAAAAATCACCATTAATAATATTTAATAGATTTCCCTTCTTGTTCATATTTGCTACAACTATTGGTAATGAATTGTCTTTTGCTAATGCAATAGCAGTGTCATCCATAACTTTAATATGATCTTTTAATGCTTCATCGTAACTTATTGTATCTAATTTTATTGCATCTTTATAAAGTTCTGGGTCTTTATCATATACACCATCTACTTTTGTTGCTTTGATTAACAAAGAAGCTTCTACTTCACTTGCTCTTAAAGTTGCTGCTGTATCTGTTGTAAAAAAAGGATTTCCAGTACCTGCAGAAAAAATAACTACTCTTCCTTTTTCAAGATGTCTTTTTGCTCGTCTTACTATATAAGGCTCTGCAATTTGTTCCATTTTAATTGCGGTTTGAAGTCTTGCACTCACTCCAATATGTTCTAATGCTTCTTGCATTGCAATACCATTAACAACTGTTGCCAACATTCCCATATAATCACCACTTGTTCTTTTAATAACACCATCAGCAGCAGCTGTAACACCTCGTACGATATTACCACCACCTATTACTATACCAACTTCAACATTATTATCAACCAAGTCTTTTATCTCATGTGCAATATAAGCTAATATTTTCGTATCTATTCCATAACCATTTTCACCAGCTAAAGCTTCGCCAGAAAATTTTACAAGAACTCTTTTATTCAATGTAACCCCTTTTAAGAATTATTTATTTTTGCGATTCTATCTAAATATAACTAATTGTATGGTTAATTAGATTTTGGGTGCTTACTTTCTTTGCCCGATAATTCTTTTCCCTCGTTGTTTTGCTACATTCTTTTTTTCTTTATTTTTCTTTTTGTTTCCAAATGCTCCACCTGTTTTTTTCCGTTTAATATCATCTTTTGTTTCTACGATAGTTTTTGTTGCAATCATTTTCATACGAGTACCCACTTCAAAACCATCTAAATCTAACTTTGGAATTTTTTGACTCAGATATTTTTCTACCTCACGAATAGTAGCTACATCATATTCATCTAAGAGTGAAATAGCGATACCATTTTTTCCTGCTCGTGCTGTTCGCCCTATTCTATGGACATAATCAATAGGCATAAAAGGTAGATCAAAATTGATCACATAATATAAATCTGTTATATCAAGTCCCCTAGCAGCAACATCTGTTGCAACTAAAACACATATTTGATTTTCTTTAAATTGTGTAATCGCTTTTGTTCTAGCTCCATGTGTTTTGTCTCCATGAATAGAAGCAGCTTTTAGACCATCAAGTTTTAGATTTTTGACTATCTCTTCTGCACTCGCTTTTGTTTTACAAAAAACCAAAACTTGTTTCATGTTTTTTGTTCCAATTAAAAATGATAACATCTCCAATTTTTTTGCAAGTGTAACAGGATAAGCCACTTGTTCTATTCTATCATTTACTCTATCATTTGATTTAATCTCTATCACTTTAGGGTTAATCATAATTTGACCAGATAATTTTTTGATATTTGGTCCTAATGTCGCTGAACATAAAATAGTCTGATTTAAAATTGTTAATGTTTCTAATATATCTTGTATATCAGAAACAAATCCCATATCCAGCATACTATCTGCTTCATCCAAAATCAAAGTATCAATTTTTGTTACATTGATTTTTTCTTTTCTGATCAAATCCATAAGACGACCAGTGGTAGCTATAACTATATGCACTTTTGATTCTAGTTTTTTTATTTGTGGTTTTATATTTGCACCACCATAAACACTACATGTCTTAATATCTAAATATTTAGCATATGATTCTATACTTTTCTCAAGCTGTAACACCAATTCTCTTGTAGGTGCAATTATGAGTTTTGTAAGTTGTATATTGGTATCTTTTGATTTTCTTCTTTGATTTTCAATATCTTGTAAAATAGGCAATACAAATGCAGCTGTTTTACCTGTACCTGTTTTTGCAATAGCTAAAAGGTCTCTTTTTCTCAATAAATGTTCAATAGCCTCTTCTTGTATTTTAGTAGGATTTTTATATCCTTTATCATCACAAGCTTTTGCAATTTCTGGACAAAGTCCTAGTTGTCTAAATGTCATTTTTTCTCTTTATTTTAGTTTAATTATAACTTTTATAATATCTAAACTTTACTTAAGTTTGAGTGTATCTAAAATTGGTTATAATATTCAACTCAATAAAAAACAAAAGGAGATAGATTATGAAAGCTACTTTTATATCGAAAAATATTATATTTAAGAGTATAAATTTACTCCTCCTTCATACTTCAAAATAATTACACTGTCTTCCAAAAAAAGTTTAAATTTAAAATTTAAAACAAATACTACATAATAAGGTTTATACAATGAAAAACAATACAAACATAATCATTTTTGATACAACATTAAGAGATGGTGAACAATCGCCTGGGGCTTCTATGAACACTTCAGAGAAAATACAAATCGCACAGCAGCTTGAAAAATTACATATAGATGTAATAGAAGCAGGTTTTGCTGCTGCTTCTTTGGGAGATTTTGATGCAATATCACAAATATCTAGGACTATTCAAAATAGTGCAATATGTTCTTTAGCTCGTGCAATTGATGGAGATATCAAAGCAGCAGGTGATGCCGTCAATGCAGGTGGAGCAGGAAATAGAATCCATACATTTATAGCAACGAGTCCAATTCACATGAAATACAAACTTAAAATGGATTCAGCAGAAGTGATTAGACGAGCGGTACATGCTGTAGAGTATGCAAAAACATTTGTAGATGATGTAGAGTTTTCATTGGAAGATGCTGGACGAAGTGAATTATCTTTTATGAAAGAGATTACACAAGCTGTTATTGAAGCTGGTGCAAGTACTATTAATTTACCTGATACTGTTGGATATAGACTTCCTTCTGAGATAAAATATATGGTAGAACAAATGGTTGGATTTGTAGAATCTATTCAATCTAATGCAATCATCTCTTTACATAATCACAATGACTTAGGTTTGGCAGTTGCAAATACTTTAGCTGGTATCGAAGCTGGTGCAAGACAAGTAGAATGTACTATAAATGGACTTGGTGAACGAGCTGGAAATGCAGCGATGGAAGAGATTGTAATGACTCTTAAAACACGGCAAGATTTATTTCCAGGTATTACTACAAATATAAATACAAAAGAAATCTTTCTAGCTTCAAAAATGGTTGCAAATATCACAGGTATTGAACCACAACCAAACAAAGCTATCGTAGGAAAAAATGCTTTTGCACATGAAAGCGGGATTCATCAAGATGGTGTTTTAAAACATCAAGAAACTTATGAAATCATGAAACCAGAAGATATTGGTATTGAAAAAAACAACTCTATAGTATTAGGAAAACATTCAGGTCGAGCTGCATTTAAAGATACAATCTCTCGTTTAGGTTTCTCTGATTTAGGAATTGATGAATTAAATATAGCATTTGAAAGATTTAAATTAATTTGTGACAAGAAAAAAGAGATTACTGATGATGATATCAGAATGATTGTCGCAGATGAAAAATTGAATACAAATAAAACATTTGAGATAACAGCCGTACAAATTTCTGATTTTTCTAATGGTATCCCAAGTGCCGTAGTATCTATTAAACATAATGATAAAATCATAACTGATGCAAGTATAGGTGATGGAGCTATGGATGCTATTTTTAAAACTATAGATAGAATTACAGGACACAATGGAACACTTGTAGATTATAAAGTAAACTCTGTAAGTGAAGGGAAAGATGCTTTAGCAAAAGTAAACTGTAAAGTTACCTTTGATGATGGAGAGCATACTATGCTAGGGCATGGATTAAGCTTAGATACAATGATAGCAAGTGCTAGAGCATATGTAGGAGCTTTAAATAGTCACTTAAGTATGCAAAATATGGTAAATAATACAATATAAAAAATGTTGAGGATCTAAATGAATAGTTTATTTGTTACATTTGCTTATTTCTTAGAATCCTCAAAAAATTATTATAAAACTAAACACTTCTTTTATGAATTATTAGAAGATAATAATTCTATTAAACGAAAATATTTTGATTTTTTTATGATATTTTTAGTGTTAAGTACTGTAGCCATTCTTATTTTTGAAGTAAATCATACCATTTTACCTTGGCTTGATACCTATGAAACTATAGCTGTTTTTATATTTATTGTAGAATGGATTGGGCGTTTTTGGGTAAATTCTCATGCCCATAAGCATATTATTAGTGATTATGAGACAAGCCAGCTGCTGAATCAACCTTACTATTTTTCTAACTCCTGTAAAACTATTCTAAAAGAAAAACTATCTTTTATCTTCTCACCTATGTCTATAATAGATTTATTAGCTATACTTCCATCTTATAGACCATTAAGGATTTTAAGGATTTTAATGCTTTTTAGGCTTTTTAAAATTTTAAGATACACCAATTCTATCAAACAATTTAGACATGTAATTATAGAAAAAAAGTTTGAATTTCTCACTCTAGGGATGCTTTTTGTTATGGCAGTTATTTTTGGATCAACTATTATATTTATTTATGAAGGTGCAGGAATCAATCCAAATATTCATAACTATTTTGATGCTATTTACTGGTCTGTTATTACTATTTCTAGTGTAGGATTTGGGGATATTAGTCCTGTTACTATTCAAGGAAGAGTTGCTACTTTATTTTTGGTTGTTGGTGGTATGGGGGTTATTGCATTTTCAACTTCTATAGTTACGACAGCATTAAGTGCTAGATTAATTATTTTAAAAGAAGAAAAAGTAATAGGTGAGGCAAATAGTTTAAATAATTTTATCATTATTTGTGGTTTTGGACGAATGGGAAAAGTTCTTGCAAATGAATTTTTAAAAGTGGAACAAAAATTTCTTATTATCGATCAAAATGATGAAACTTTTTTACATTTTAACACTCAAAAATTTCTTGCAGTTAAAGGTGATGCTACTGATTCCTCTTTATTAGAAAATGTAGGAATCAATGCTGGAGGTGCAACGACCATTATAGCCTGTACAGATAATGATGCTGTAAATTTATCTATTATATTAACTGCAAGATCATTAAATCCTAATATACATATAATTGCAAGAGCCAACAATACAAATGCAAAACAAAAGCTTTTGTTAGCGGGAGCAAGGGAAGTTATATTGTCAAATGAGATATCTGCATTAGTGGCTACGGAATACATTGGTCAGCCTGTTGCCTTTGAAGCGATTGATGACATACTGCTCAATTCAGAGGGTGCTATAATGGATGAGATCGAAATTTTGAATAAATCACATTTTATTGGACATACTCTTGAAAATATAAATCTAAATGCATTTAACCTGACACTTATTGGTGTTATCAATTTAAAAAATAGACAAGAGTTTATTTTTAACCCTAAAAAAGAGAGTTATATTGTCCAAGAAAAGGATATATTTATTATTATAGGAAACAAAGAATCAATAACACAATTTAAAATTGATATATTATCAAGTAAACCAAAAAGTCCACACTATGCCCATTAATACAATAATTATTTATAGTTTTTCAAAACTTGCTATTCAAATTGCTACTGTTTTAGATAAAAAAGGATACCATGTTATTGTTATTGAAGAAGATATCAAACTTGTAAATGAAGCACAATCTGCAGGATACGAGGTGATTCAAATCTCTCTATTAGATGATAAAAATATACTCTCTTTACATATGAATCATCAAAATGTAAAAGCTTTTTTTTGTGTAAGTGATAATAAAAATATTAACTTATTTATTACCTTAAGTGTACGAAATCTCAATCCTAATTTAAAAATAATATCTGTCTCATTTGCATCACAAGATAATAAAACTATGTTACTAGCAGGAGCAAATAAAATTATAAACCCTTACGAGATTGGTGCATTTCGAATATTTAGACTTCTCCATAAACCTTATATTTTAGATATATTAGACAATATTTTATTTAGTGAATCGGATATTGAGATTGCAGAGATAACTATTGAACAAAATTCTATTTTTGATGGTATTTACTTAAAAGATACTAATATTATCAATGATTACAATCTTATACTCATAGGAATACAAGACAAGGAGATTCAAGATAAGTTTATCTTTTATTCCAGTGGCATCAATCATAAAGTAGATAAGGGAGATACAATAGTATTGTTGGGACATAAAAAAGACCTTAATAACTTTACAAAGTTACTAAATAATTACAATTAAAACACCTTTCCCTTTCTTACACAATTTTTTGAGTAACTTTTTGCTATAATAATTATATTATATACACAAAGGTTTTTTAATGACACAATTTTATTTTTTCTTACGCCTTTTAAAAGAGTCGTTTAGAGATTTGTTACCTATCGTAATTGTAATTTTATTTTTTCAACTTACAATTATTCAATCAATTCCTGCTGATTGGATGAGAACAACAATGGGTCTAGTAATAGTAGGAATTGGTCTTGCTATTTTTTTACAAGGACTTGAAATAGGTATTTTTCCTGTAGGAGAGGGTCTTGCAAGGGATTTTGCAAAAAGTGGATCTACTTTATGGATTCTTATTTTTGGTTTTATGATTGGTTTTGGTACCACTATAGCAGAACCTGCACTTGCCGTTATTGCAGATAAAGCAGCTAGTATTAGTAGTGGTAGAATCGATGCAAGTACCTTGCGTTTTGTGGTTGCTGGCTCTGTTGGTTTTGCTATTTTATTAGGAGTCTTTAGAATTATTAAAGGGCATCCAATTCATTACTATATTATTGCTGGATATATTACTGTAGTTTCAGTGACATTTTTTGCTCCTCCTGAAATTATTGGTTTAGCGTATGATTTAGGGGGTGTTACAACTTCTACAGTCACCGTACCACTCGTTGCTGCACTTGGTATAGGATTAGCTTCTACCATCAAAGGAAGAAACCCAATGATTGATGGATTTGGTCTTATTGCATTTGCTTCACTGACTCCTATGATTTTTGTACAAGTGTATGGAATTTATGTCTACACATTTGTAGATGCTACAGAAGTTGCAAAAATTGTTGTCGAAGCAACAGTAAGTGAGTCAGCAGTTATTAGCGTCGAATCAGTATCTCTAGGTATCATAGCTGTTATAAAAGATGTTGTTCCTATTTTAGCTATTATTTTCTTTTTTCAGTATGTAATTCTCAAAAAGAAAATAGAAAATATCAAAACTGTTCTTATTGGATTTGCCTTAGTTATTTTAGGTTTATATGCTTTTATTCTTGGTTTAGAGATGGGACTATTTGCTTTAGGTGAATCTATGGCTTACCAATTAACTAAGATGAATAATGTATGGATTATTTTTGCATTTGCATTTACTATTGGTTTTTCTACTACTATGGCAGAACCAGCTCTTATGGCTATTGCTAAAAAAGCAAAAGAGATTAGTGATGGTAAAATAAATGATATGACACTTCGATTGTTTGTGGCTTTTGGAGTAGCTTTTGGTATCGCTTTGGGTGCATTTAGAATTGTAGATGGTGGACATATCCATTATTATATTATTGTTGGTTACGCTATTGTTATTGCCCTTACTTTTATTGCACCAAAACATATTATCCCCATTGCATATGATTCAGGAGGTGTCACTACATCAACTGTAACTGTCCCTTTAGTTGCTGCTTTAGGTATTGGTCTTGCTTCCAATATACCTGGGCGTGATCCTTTACTTGATGGTTTTGGACTAATTGCATTTGCTTCATTATTTCCTATGATTACTGTTATGGTATATGGTATTTTAGCTGAAAAACTTCATATTAAAAGTGATAGTGAAATTGCTGAGGAAGATGAAAGATCAGGTATATCTAAAATTCATGGATCTTTAGAAAGTGCCGATGATATGAGCTTATCTACAATCAACCTTGATGCGACAGATTTAAGACATTCAATGAGTTTAAACTTTTCAGCAGTTATCGTGATTGTACCTGAAGAGAAAAAAGATGATGCTTTACATGCAGCAAGAGATGCTGGTGCAAGTGGTGTTACTATTTTAAATGCATCGGGTATGGGTCTAGCAGAACTTGATAATATTTTCAGACATTCTCATGAAGAAACAGATGTGTTGTTATTATTTATAGTTCCTAGTATGATTGTTGATAATATTATCAGAGAAATTATTAGAAAATTACATATCACTACAAGTGGTGATGGAATTGCATTTACTGTACCTATTAGCCATATGAAAGGTATTAGTATGAGACAAGAAGATATTTTTGAGCACGAAGTTGAAGAGGTACAAAAAGAGAATAAAACAAAAGAGAAAATAAAGTAAAATTTATTTTCGTCCTTTTCATAGTATTTTTTATTCCATATATTAATAAGTATTATGGAATAATTCTATCTATTTAATATAAAAAGGGGATTTGTTGCTCTTCAACTCATATGAATTTATCTTCGCTTTTTTACCAATCACATTTATCATATACTTCTATCTACTCAATAAAAGATTGATAATAGGTGCAAAGAGTTTTTTGGTTTTTGTCTCATTGTTTTTTTATTCTTGGTGGAATATTATTTATCTTCCTTTGATATTAATAAGTATGCTTTTTAACTACAGCATAGGAAATAGTTTAACAACTCCAAAAAAAGAAAACAAAAAACAATTTTCTAAAAAAGCTATACTTATCTCTGGTATAATAATAAACTTATCACTTTTAGCCTACTTTAAGTATGCAGATTTTTTTATAG
>Ga0193961_1000250_pt1 | contig 21862 bp, 23 predicted proteins | sample FB_4_MG_FD_140371 | JGI IMG/M metagenome (GOLD analysis project Ga0193961, IMG submission 140371) | Microbial mat bacterial communities from the Broadkill River, Lewes, Delaware, United States - FB_4_MG | ecosystem: Environmental > Aquatic > Freshwater > River > Microbial mats | place: USA...
CTTCCATTTGATAGTGAAAGTTATGTACACAGAATTGGTCGTACTGGTCGTGGTGGTATGGAAGGAAAAGCTGTTTCTATTGTAACACCTGCTGAGTTTAGATCGTTACACAAAATTCAAAAAGATGTTGGTGCTAAAATTGAAAGTAGAATCATCCCAAATAAAGAAGCAGTAAAATTTAAAGCTGTTGATGGGATAAAAGCAGATATAGCAGCACAAGAGATTGATGAATCTGTTATCGAAATTATAAATTCAATGAAAGAACAATTTGATTTATCAACTATTACATACAAACTTGCAACAATACTTTTACAACAAAATAATGTAAAAGGGAAAGATAATATTGGTAAAACAAAAAAAGATATTGAATTTTTATTAGAGCGTGCACTCAAAGGTGGCGGTGGTGGTTCTAGAGGTGGTCGTGGTGGTCATTCAAGAAGCAGAAATAGATCAGGTGGTGATAAAAATAGAAATAGATCAGGTGGTGATAGAAATAGAAGTAGATCAGGTGGTGGTGACAGCCGAGGTAGATCAGGTAGTGGAGATAGAGGGAGAAGATAGTTATAATGACTTTACAAAAAAAGGCAACCATAGTTTCAACTAGTGTTGCGGCTTTTTTAACTCTTATAAAATTAGCAATCGGAATCTCAAGTGGTTCTGTTGCTGTTTTAGCCTCTGCAATTGACTCTATTCTTGACATGTTTGTATCACTTTTTAATTATTTTGCTATTTCAAATGCAGAAAAACCTGCAGACAAATATTTTAATTATGGGCGAGGGAAAATTGAAGCACTTGCAAGTGTTATTGAGGGTATAATTATTACTATCTCTGGATTATTTTTACTCTATACTGCTATTTCAAAATATTTTTCTGATGCTGTATCTACTTATTTAGACATATCTCTTATAGTTATGATTATATCGTTATTTATAACTATAGGATTGGTGGCTTACTTAAATGCTGTAGCAAAGAAAACAAACAATATGGTGATAAAAGCAGATGCGTTACATTATAAAACAGATGTATGGGTAAATGCTGCTGTTTTATTTTCATTGGTTATTGTTTCTATCACTCAGTATGAGATAGTAGATATTGTAATTGGTGCAGGAATTTCACTTTTTATTATATATAGTGCTTATGAACTTATAGAAGATGGAATATTGGTACTTTTAGATAGAGCATTAGATGAAGAAGAAGCAAAAAAAATAGAACTAATTTTTCATCAAAATGAACAAATAAATGATTTTCATGACTTAAAAACAAGAAATGTTGCTGATAATAATTATGTTGATGTCCATTTAGTTTTTGATTGTATTATTACACTAATGGCTGCACATAAAATATCAGATAAAATTGAAGAAAAAATACGATTTATAGACAAAAGTAAGAATTGGATTATCAATATACATATGGATCCTTATGATGATTCAGAAATTAATAATCAAGAAAACTGTATAATAAGATCTCAAAATTAACAAACAAATATTACATATAAAAAGGTATTAAACAGATGATAGAATGGATGCAAAAACATAAAAAATGGCTTATTGTAACAATATGGATTAGTACCATTGCTTTTGTGGGAGCTGGTTTTGTAGGCTGGGGAAGTTATGACTATGGTAAGTCAAACAGTACTGTAGCTATTGTTGGGAACGAAGAAGTTCCATTGAAAGACTTACAAAATGAATACAGTAGTTTGTACTCACAGTATCAAAGAATGCTTGGAGATAATTTTAATCAAGAGCTAGCGAAACAATTTAAACTTGAAGATGCAGCACTTCAAAGAGTTATTCAAAAATATCTTATTTTAAATTATGCAAATGATTTAGGACTTATGAGTACAGATAAAGAGGTAGCACAGGAACTTGTCAAAATTAATGCTTTTTTTAAAGATGGAAAATTTGACAAACAAACATATATCAGAGTTCTTAAACAAAATAAAAGAACAGCATCAGAGTTTGAAGCACAACTTAAACAAGATATTCTAGTAAGTAAAGTTCAAAAATTATTTCAAACATCTCTCAAAGAAAATGAATTTAAAAATATGAGTAGTTTACTTTTTAGCGAAGATGAAGTAAGTTTAAAAATTCTTAATGATGATCATATCAATATAACTATACTCCAAAAAGATTTGGATACATATTGGAATACACATAAAGAAAACTATAAATCTCCGAGTGGTTTTGAAATAGCTTATACAAAAATTGAAAATATTGAAAATAAAACAAAAAAAGAGATGAAAAAAGTAGCTTTAAGAACCTATCTCAATCTTAAAAAAGAAAATGAAAAATTTTCTAGTACAAAAACATTATATACATCATCAACATTTTTAAATCCTGATGATTTGGTAAAGATTACAAAAAGTACTGAAGAAACAGTTTTAAAGCCAATGTATAAAGATGGAAACTATTATGTAATTAAGCTTATGAAAAAAATTTCTCCTCAAGTATTGGCTTATGAAAAAGTAAAGGAAGAAATTAGATCGGATTATCAAGCTGAACAAAAAATAGCATTGATGGAAAAACAAGCTCAAAAAATAGTTCAAAATTTTTCAGGAATAAATTTAGGTTATATTGGTAGAAATAATATTCCAAAAATAAAAGGTCTTTCAGATGAAGAAAAAGATAAGTTTATAAAAGATCTCTTTGGTGCAACAAAAAAAATTAATACTTTAAATTTAGGTTCTAAAATATTAATATATAAAATAACCAATAGTAAGTTTGCCACTTATGATACAGCACAAGATAAAACAGTTACTCAAACAATAGGAAATTTAAAATCGAGTTCACTCTCTTCAGCATTTTTAGCTAAACTAGCTACGAACTATGAAGTACAATCATTTATGGGTAACAATTAATTTTGAATAATTCAATTTTAGCTATAGATATTGGGACAACAAATATTATTGCTATTGTTGCATCGAACGATTTTAGCAACAAAATTAATATTTTGGGTGTCGGGCAAAGTAAAAGTGAGGGAGTTCAAAAAGGAAATATCACAGATATTAAACTTGCTGGAAATTCTATCCGTGAAGCTGTTTCAACTGCTCTCAATAGTTCAGGATCTGTGGTGCAAAAGGCAATTGTATCTATTTCTGGAGCAAATACTAAAACTTTAAGAGGAAGTGGTGTAGTTAATATCCCAAGTGGGCAGATTACACAAAATGATATTAAGCAAGTTTTAAAAATGGCACTTTACAATGCCCAAATTATTGCAGATTATGAAGTGATCCATGTTTTACCAATATTTTTTAGAGTAGATGATGGTGCAACCATCTCCAATCCTTTAAATATGAATGGTACAAGAATCGAAGTTTCTGTTAATATAATTACTGCAAAAAAAACATCTTTGATTAATGTACGAAATGCTTTAAAACAAACCAATTTAGAAGTAGATAAATTTGTATTATCTGGTTATGCAAATGCTATATCAACACTTGAAGATGATCAAAGAAAATTAGGAAGTGCTGTTATCAATCTAGGAGGAACAACAACACAGCTTGTTGTTCAAAAAGGTTCTACTATTTTATATAACTATTTTCTACCAGTGGGAAGTGAGCATATTACAAATGATATTTCGGTTACATTTCACACCCCTTATAGTGCTGCAAATATGATAAAAAGACAATATGGTACGCTTTTACCTACTGTTGAAAATGATACAGAAAGTGACAGTGAGCAAAATATAAAAAAAGTAAAACTTCCTATTTTAGGAAATGAATCAGAATCTAAAGAGATCTCTTTAGATCAAATTCAACCTATTCTTCATGCTCGTATTGAAGAAACTTTGTGTGTGATTCATGATAGATTAGTAGAAAGTGCTGCAATAGAAAGTATTGATGGTGGTATTGTACTTACAGGAGGGATGACTTATATCCCTGGTATAAAAGAGCTTGCTTCAATGATTTTTGCAAATATTCCTGTAAAAATTGCAAACCCTAAAAATATTCAAAATGGATATATTAATTTTAATACACCCTCTATGTCAACAATAGTAGGCTTATTATTATATGAGCTTGATAGTGAAAACAATTTTGAATTAGATAGCAATAGTGAATTACGACAAGATACATCAAAACAAAATACCAATCAAGAACAAGTTCAAAATATGCAAATGTCGCAACAACAAATGCAATATAACCAACAACAATCTCCGTCAACGCTCAATGATATACAAGAGATTAAAACTACAACTAAACCTGAAAAAAATTCTAAAGGGTTAGGTGGAATAATTGAAAAAATATCAAGGTGGCTATAATGGATAACACTCTTTTTGATCAAAATAATATTACAGTACAAAAACCATCAAAAGTTTTGGCACAAAATGCTGCCAAAATAGCTGTTATAGGTGTCGGTGGTGGTGGTTGTAATATGATTAATCATATGATAAGTGAGGGAACTCACAAAATAGATTTAATTGTAGCAAATACAGATTTGCAAGTACTCAATCTCTCTAAAGCTCCTAAAAAAATACAATTAGGAATTGAACTTACACGAGGATTAGGAGCAGGAATGCGTCCTGACATAGGTAGGGATTCTGCTTTAGAAAACTATCAAGAGATAAAGGAGTCTTTAGAAGATTCTGATATTGTATTTATAGCTGCAGGACTCGGTGGTGGTACTGGTACAGGTGCTGCTGCTATTATTGCTAAAGCAGCAAAAGAGATTGGTGCTTTAACAGTAGCCGTTGTAACAAAACCATTTAAATGGGAAGGTAAAAAAAGAACAGGGCTTGCTAATTTAGGATTAGAAGAGATTAAAAAAGTGAGTGATTCTATCATTATTATTCCTAATGATAGACTAAGACATATAGTCGAAGAAAATATTGGTATGAAAGATGCCTTTAAAGTTGTTGATGATGTTTTATATCAAGCTGTAAATGGTATGAGTGAAGTGATTTTAAAACCAGGTAGTGATGATATTAATGTCGATTTTGCTGATGTAAAAACTATTATGCAACATAAAGGTGTCGCATTGATGGGGATTGGAAAAGCGAAGGGTGAAAATGCAGAAACAAGAGCGTTAGACTTAGCTATAAAATCTCCTCTATTAGATGAAATATCATTAAGTCGTGCAAAAGGTATTATGATTCATTGGACGATCAATCCAAATGTTTCTATGTTTGCTATTGGTGATGTTATGGAAAATATTCATGACACTCTTGTTGGAAATCCAGAAATTATTTTTGGAACTACTACAGATGAAGATATGCCTATTGATGAGATAAAAATTACTATTGTTGCGACAGGATTTGAAACACTTGAGGAGATAACCGAAGAAACTTCTATCAACACCACAACAAAAGTATCGAGTCAAAATACCAATCAGAATAGACTTAACCAAAATGATGATCACTATGATACTCCTCCACTTATGAGAGGTTACTCAATAAGATTTACCTTTTAAAAATAAAAGATAAATCTTATTTATAAATAACTATATCAAATTGTGTCTCTTGAACTACAAGGGCTTTACTGTTTGATTTGTTATTTTTTTCTTTACTTTCAAAATTATCAATCTTACTTTCTAGTTTTTTGATCTTTTTTTTTAATTCCAAAATCATACTCACTCCTGCTAAATTTATTCCATCTATTCGAGTAAGAACTAAAATTCGTTTTATTGTATCTATATTTTGTTGTGAATATTGTCGTATTTTGCCAGTAGTACGACTAGGAAGGACTAAACCTTCCCTTTCGTATTGTCGTAATGTTTGTGGATGAATATTGAGTATAGTAGCAACTTCACTAATCAAATACACAGGTTCACAGTAAGATTTATCTAAAGACATTTTAAATCTCAGATGGTAATTTTGCTTCTAATAGTTCTACTAAATCATCATCTAAATCATCAACTTTAGGCAAAATAATATTTGCTTTTAAATACAAAGTACCTTTTTGTTTTGTTTTTCTATTTAATGCACCCAACTCTTTTACTCTAAACTTTTGATTTTGTTTTGTATTTTGAGGTACTTTTAAAGTAATATCTTTTGTAAGTGTTGTTATCATAATTTTACCACCAAAAAGTGCTGATTTAAGAGGGATATCAAATGATTTAATAAGATCATCTTCATCTCTTTCATATTCATCACTCTCCTCTACATTTAAAGTAATAATCAAATCACCTCTAGGAAAACCTTGTGCTTGTTTCCCCTTGTTTTTAGCTCGGATTTTTTGCCCATTTTTGATCCCTTCAGGGATTTTAATATCAAATGATTCTCCATTCATAGAGACATTTTTTAATCCCCCTAAAATAGATGTATTAAAATCTATAGAAAGATTTGCATTGACATCTAAATCTGGCTGTCCAAAACCTCCTTGACCACCAAAACCTCCACCGAAGCCACCTTGACCACCAAAACCTCCTGCACCTTGTTGTCCAAACATCTGTCGTAAAATATCATTGATATCTGCACCCTGCCCTTGTCCTCGTGAAAAATCATGGAAGTTTTGTCCACCAAACATATCGTCACCATGCATATCATATTGAGATTTTTTTTGTTCATCTCCCAAAACTTCATAAGCAGCATTGATCTCTTTAAATTTTTCTTCTGCTTTTGGATCTTTATTCATGTCAGGGTGATATTTTTTTGCAAGTGTTCTATAAGCTTTTTTAATCTCTGCTGTACTTGCATTTTCGCTTACATTTAGTGTTTCGTATAAACTTTTCGCCATATTCTTGTTATCCTATATTTTAAATTTTTAAATAGTTTATTTGAATTATAGCAAAAAGTTGAGTCGTAGTCAATCAAGGTTGAATTATTCCAACAGTTCTGAGTTTTTATTTTTTATACTACTCTATTCATCTCTTTTTTCAAATATTCCATAAAACTATCTAAAGAAGACTGATAATTCTCTTTTTTAAGTTTATCTCTAATATTTAAGCTGTTCTCTTCCACCTCTTTATCTCCAACCATAGATATTAAAGGATTTTTATCTTGTTCTGCATTTTTGATTCTTTTATTTAGACTTTCATCAGAATTATAAACTTTCACATGAATATTATGTAATAACAATTCTTTTTGAATCTTCTTAATGTATTGCATTTGAGATGTACTACTTGAAGCTATTGGCACAATTGCTAATTGATTAGCAGAGATACAAATAGGTAAAATACCCTTATAGTGTTCTAATAAAATACCTATAAATCTTTCTATACTTCCCATAATCGCTCTATGAATTATCACAGGTGTTTTCTCACTCCCTTCGTTATCTATATATTTCATATTAAATCTTTGCGGTAAATTAAAATCTATTTGAATACTTCCTAGTTGCCATTCTCTTTTATGTATATCTTTTATTTTTATATCAATTTTTGGTCCATAAAAAGCACCATCACCTTCATTTAGTTCATACTCTTGTTTAGCTTTTGACAAAGCATTTATGATAGATTTTTCTGCTTTCTCCCAGTTTTCATCACTTCCTATTGATTTATCTGGGCGAGATGAAAAATCTATTCTATATTCAAAACCAAAGAAGCTCAATAACGATTTTATAAAATCTAAGATTGATAAAATTTCATCTTCTATCTGATCTGGCATACATACGATATGTGAATCATCCTGAACAAATTCCCTCACTCTAAATAAACCATGTAAAGCACCTCTTAGTTCATTTCTATGCACTTGTCCAAATTCAAAATATCTTATAGGTAACTCTTTATATGATTTTTTAGAGTTTTGGTACATCAAAATGTGCATTGGGCAATTCATCGGTTTGAGTAAATAATCTCTTTTTTCAACAACACTGGGGAACATATTTTCTTTATAGTTTTCATAATGTCCAGATATTTTCCACATTGTATCTTCCATCATTGCAGGTGATTCTACATATTTATAACCCCTCAAAATATGGGACTTATAAATTATATTTTTTAGATTATTTTTTAATTTTGCACCTTGTGGCAACCAAAAAGCCATCCCTGGACTTAACTCACTAAACATAAATAACTCTAACTTTTTTCCTAATATTCTATGATCCATATCATTCATTTTTTGCATAATAATTCCTTTTGAATTTGCATTTTTATATTGATTTTAAATATTTAATATGTTATTTCATTCCATAGATTTAGGTCACAAAGAAGATTACTATAGAGATAAAGCTATTGTATAAGTTCTTTATACTACGAAATTAGTACAATAAATATTTTAAACAGTTTGATTTTTATGAGAATAATTAAAATTTAATTTAATTATTAGAATGTAAGGGTGGTGGTGGTAGGAATAAGAGTCTTGTTAAAAAATTTTGAGATTATGATTTTCATAATTATTCCTTTTGTATTAAGATAACTGCATTATATATAAAAAATAAAAGAATGTCAACAAAAAAATATTTTATTGACATCTTTTTACTATAAAATTATTAGAACTATCAATACACCAAAGTAAACCCTCGATCAAATTTATCATAGTCTTTATAAAATTCTAGGCTTTTATAGGGAGATATATTTTCTTTGATATATTTTGTAAGTGGGTTCTTTTGATCATATCCCATCTCACATAAAAGATAGTGTATCTCTCTTTTATCAGTTTCTATGATAATATCTTTGAGTAATTCATCTCCAATATTTCCACCAAACAAAGCATTTGATGGTTCATGTTTTACATTTTTAGGGAGTTTATAATCAGCTGCTATATAGGGGGGATTTGATATAACCATATCAAATTTTATATCAGGTACATTTTCAAATAGATCACTCTTAATAAATGTTATTTTATCTTCTACACCATGCTTGAGTGCATTTGATTTGGCTAAATCCAAAGCTTTCTCGTTTATATCGACCGCTATAATTTCTATATCAGTGATAAGTAAAGCCAATATCACAGAGATGATACCACTTCCCACCCCTATTTCCAAAACTTTTGGGGTTTTTATCATTTTCAAAATAGTTTCTGCATTTTCAACCAATATCTCCGTTTCAGGTCGAGGGATAAGCACACCAGATTTCACATTAAAAACTTCACCATAAAAACTAGCTCTTGAAGTGATATACTCCATAGGATAATTTGTAGCTCTTTTTTGTACTAATTTTTCTAATTCTTTTTCACAAGTACACTCTTTATCATAGTTTAAATGTAACCAGATTGTATTTTGTTGCACAAGATGAAGAATCAATATCTCCACCTCTTTTTGTGGTATATGCGTCACCTCTTTTAAGTATCTTGAATACTCTCTTACTATTTGTTTGTATGTTTTCATGTTTATCCATTATCGCTTTTTTGATGATTTATTTCAAATCGTAATACATTGAAAATATTTTCTTTCTTAAATCCAAAATATCTATATTTTAGAGAAACTTTAAATTTATCTATTCTTTGATTTGAATATTTTGTATTTTTAAACCAATCACCATTATATTCTTTATATCTTAATGAATCAGATTTAGATATATTTTCCCAATTCATTTGGCTTTGCTTTTAAAATAGCTACTATTATTGGTAAAACATATGTTATACCAAATCCAACATTTATTAGTTTATATTCTTGTGTTGTATTCTATCTGTATTTATATATTGAAATTCATCTAAAGAGACATCTTGTAATATTTTTAAATTTTCAATAGATATATTTTTAATCTTTTTCATTTAATACCCTATTAATCAAATCATTCATAATTCTAAATCTATTTTCTATAGCTGTTTTACCACTAGTACCTTCGGTAATTGCTTTTACAAAAATACCTTTTTCATCTAATAATAAAGATTTTAACTGTTCTAAAAAAATATCTTTTTTATTGATAAATCTTTTTTTATCTTTTATCTCACTAAAACAAACTAACAAAACATCAAATAATGAGCGATTAAGTGTCTTAGTAAGTTTATCATTTGCAATAGCTCTACTAAATCTATGATTTTTACCTAAAATAATTTCTGAAAATACTAAAGCTTCTATTAAATTTTTTTTGATATTTTCTAATTCTTCTTTATCTTCTATAAGGTCTAATTTTTCCATAGATTCATCTAAGAAGCTACCCATATGATGAGTAGTAAAATCTTTATAATTTGTCAATCTAAAAGCAATAAATCGTAATGCTAATTCTCTATCGAGCATCCTTTTAGAACTAATGCCTACTATATTTTTAAAGTTAGTATCATCGATAGTTCTTTTAAAAACCCTATCTAGCTCTTCATAGTTTTTACCCTCTAAGTCTTTTAAAAACTCTAGATTCGTTAATCGTAACTTTTTATCTACAAAAAATTTTTTATAGTGGATAGTCTTTGAAGACCATCTACTATAAGCCATTTTTCAGGATTACTCACATCAAAATAAAATACAGGTAGTGGTAATTTTAACAAAATCGATTCTATTAATCTACTCATTCTCATTTTATTCCATAAATCACTATTTCTTTGAAAATCAGGATTTAAATCTATTTCATCATAATTTAATCTAGTTATTATTGATGGCAAAAGAACTATTGCATTTGTTACTTTTATATCTTTTACTGAAAATGGTTTTGTTATATTGCCGTCAATGGACTCACTCTCTTCTTTTTCATCAAATTTAACTTCTGTATTTTTATTCATATATTTGAAAATTCTCTTTCAATAACTTAACCTTTAATTAATTCTATTTTACCATTATCAATTTTAATTTTTAAATCGTTTGTCATTACTGTATTTTCTAAGTTATCATTAAAAATCATAACCGTATCAAAAATTTTATCATTTAAAATATCTTTAAATATATATCCTTTTTCTATCATAGCTTCCATCATTTTAATAGAAAGTATAAAGCCTTTTGCTTCAATACCAAACTCAACTTTGATATTTTTTAAATTATTAGTGATTAAATTATTATCAATAGATGCTTCTTCAACAACTTTATCTTCAACTTCATTTGCTACTACCACTTCTTCCTCACTATCATCTTTAATTTTCTCTTCTTCTGGTTCTTCAACGGCTATCTCTTCTTCAGCTAAATCAACATCTTCTATTTTAATCTCCTCTTCTGGCTCTTCAATCTCTTCTTCTGGTTCTTCAAGTGCCATCTCTTCTTCAGCTAAATCAACATCTTCTATTTTAATCTCCTCTTCTGGAACTTCTACCTCTTCTGGCTCTTCAATCTCTTCTTCTGAACTTTCTAATTCTTCTTCAAAAGATGATATTTCCTCTTCTCTTACAAGAATATCTTCATCTTCTTTTTCTTCATCTAAGATTAAATCCTTTTCTATATCCGATAAATCAATGTCAAGTTCATTATTACTTACAACTTCATCTTGATTATCAATCTCTTCTTCCAAGTTTATATCTAATGCATCATTTAAAGATATATTCTCTATAGCATTTTCACCATTATCTAATTCATCCATTATGTTTTCAGTACCTAAAATCTCATTTTCATTCATTGTTTATCCTTCGTATAATTTTGTTACTTATTATATACTATTTTTTTATAAAACTTCACAATTATTTGACTACTTTATCACTAATTTCTTTTTTAATGCGATATTTCCACTTATTTTCCCTATTCTAATACCTATATATTTTAACTTCTTTCTCCTCATGAGATAGTGAATGTTTATTGAGAAGATAGGTAATAGGGGTTATCACTTTTATTAAAATACTAATTTATTTCTAATTACAGGTTTTATCTCTTTCTCTATAAAGCTAAAAAAGAGGCTAAATCTTTTCTGTATGTTATGTTGATATAATAGTTAATCATAAGCCCCTCTCTTTTTGAGATAAGTAACTCAGAGTCTTTGAGCTTTCGAAGGTGTTGTGATACTGGTGATTGTTTCATCTGTAACATATCACTTAAGTCACATACGCAAAGTTTTTCATTTTTCAATAAAAGATAGATTATTTTTAATCGTACATCACTCCCTAAAAGAGAAAAAAACTTCCCTTTTTTAGTAAACATATCTTCTTGTAAACTCAACTCTTTTTGTTCACGCTCTATCTTCTCTTCCTCAACTTTGATTCGAAGACATGTAGTGTCATTTATCAATATCTATTCCTTTGTTCTAAATAAAGTATTTTTTTTCATTGTATGATTTACTGTTGTGTTTACTGATAAATTATTATTTTTCTGCCCACTATTTGTTGGAGTAAATTTACTAATCTCAAGCTTTTGTGAACAACAACTTGTTTTTTTCATAAATGAATCTTTAAAAAGATGATAACATATTAAGAGTATCATTGCAATAGAAGATAGGTAATTTAAGATATTAGTATGCTCATGGTGTAGAGATATATTTACTAAGCTGAGTTCTTGAAAAAAAGTATCATAAATAAACCCAAATAATAATCCTAAAAAAGCGATAACTACTAAATAGATCACTAAAGAGGTTTTACCTAATAATTTGTACACAACACTCATAGTAACAATACTTGTAGCAGGTCCCACTGTTAAAAATATAAAAACAGCCCCAGGGGACATCCCTTGCAACATAAAAGCAGCAGCAATTGGTAAAGAAGCTGTTGCACATGTGTATAAAGGCATAGCAAATAAGATAACAACTATATAGGTCAAAAATTGGTTTTCAAATAAGATATGAGTATATTCTTTTGGCACAAATGTTACAAATAAGCTTCCTAAAATAAGTCCAATAAGAAGTGCTTTTGCCATATCACTAAATAAAGTTACATACCCATATTTTATAACCTCTACAAATGAAAATCTTTTTTTTGAAGTTGTAGCACTACAGCTTGAAGAGGAACAGCAAGATGAAACCTCCTCTTGGCTTATAGTCTTATTTTTATTATCTTTTTGTACAAAATTTTGAACAAGTCCAACACTAATAGCAATCACGATAGAGGAGATAACTCTAAAAAATGTAAATACAAAACCAAAAAGAGAGTAAGTCGCAAGGATAGAATCAACACCTGTAATAGGAGTAGAGATCAAAAAACTCTGCACAGCACCTTTACTAGCTCCCTCTTTTTTAAGCCCTTGTGCTAAAGGGATCACCGAACAAGAACACACAGGTAAAGGGACACCAAATAGTGTCGCTTTTACGACGGAGTTTGTTGAGCTTTTACCTAGATGTTTTCCAACAAAATCATCTGGTATAATCTGTTTTAAGATACCTGCACACAATAATCCAAACATGATATAGATTGACATTGCATTTAAAAGTGCAATAAAATTTTCAAAATAGCTTGATAATAGTTCCATAGTAACTCCTCATTTAATCTGAATAAGTATATTAGATTATTCTTATATACTTATTAAGTTATCGATTATGATAATAGTTATTACTATAATAACTATTATCATAATCGAAAGAAAATTTATGAAATCAATAAAATATATAAAGTAAGTTGACTACTTTATCTCTGATTTTTCTTTTATTTGCCCTATTCCTACACTTATATAGCCTATTTTTTTAAGTATCTTGAATACTCTTTTACTATTTGTTTGTATGTTTTCATATTTTTCCCTTTGTAATTGATAATTTGACTTATTTTCTTTTATCTTTCAAATAAATTATCAATACTACTAGAATAATCTCTATTTATAATATCTTTATAGTCATAATTATCTTCTTCTATATTACTATAATAATTTTCGACTAATTGTTCTTGTAGAGAATCAATATCAATTTTTTTTATTATTTTATTTTTATTAACTTCAGATACATCAAAAGAATATGAAGCATCATTTTTTAAGTCTTCATAATATACATCTATAAGTTTTAGAATATCTTCTTCATCAAAATATAAATTCCCATTTACATCATTTCTATACTCAATATCTTCATCATAAAGATTTTCGTGTATTCTATTATCTAATTCACAATCAATATAATTTTGAATGAGAGATGTAATATCACTCATAATATTTTCATCATTTATTTCAAAATACTTAATTAACTCAATAATATATTCTATATCCATCTCATTATAATAGTTTTTATTTAGTAATTTATATATAAAGTCATAACTCTTAATATTAAATTCACCTAGTCTAAATTGACTAATTAATTTAAAAAAGTTATAGATTTCTTTAAAATCAACAGGATTATTAATTATATTTTGAAAAAAGTATTTTACTTTTAAGTTATCAGATATAGAAAATCTTTGCATTGTTAATAATTGAATAAAATAATCTACATTACTTATTTCATTTATCTCTATATTATCAAATAAAGATAAAACTAATTTATTAAAAACATCATTTGATATTATTTTATTGTTTAAAGCATCTAACTGCTTCAAAGATTCAATTGTTTGCAAAGATTTAAATATGTTATTTAATATTTCAAAATTACATTTATATCTAATTAAAATAAAATCCGAAATAGATGGGTTAAATAAAGAATATTCTACTCTTCCTCTATATATTTCATCTCTATTAAGAAAATACTTGACAACTTCTCCTATAACGCACTCAAACTCTTTTGATAAATGAGAATTATTCTGTAAAGTTAATAACTTAATATATCTTTTATATGCATCTTTTAATCTATTTTCTACTATCGTATTTCCATTAAATACTACTAACATTACAAGTATACGAATAAACTCATCACTTTGCCTATCAAAAGTATTTTTCCAAATATCCTGAGGATTATCAAGTTTTCTTACTATGTAATCCCAATAATTTTTAGTCCTTATTTCTTCTTTTTCAATTTTTTGAATATCGGTAATAAAAGCTATTAAACGAGGATTAAAATTTTTATGATTAATAATGTCCTTATATCTTTTATCAATATAAATCTCATCAATAAAGTCATCTGATAAATCACTATGCCATATATGATTATAAAGTATCATTGCCTTGTCAATATCTTTTAAAGAATCTATTTGTATTATAAACTCTTCACTCTCTATATTTTTACTTTTAAAAGTATCACTTAATGCTAAACCTTGATTAAATATATTTGTTCTACTAGTAAGAATAAATCTTTTTGTCTTATCTTTTTTAATTCTATCTATAAACTTAACTATATGTGAATCTTTTTTATCCTCGATGGCATTTAAATAATTTGCACCTAAAAAATCATCAAAATAAAATATCTGCTTTTCATCTCTTTTATAAATACTTTCTGCTTCATTTATAGAGTTTTCAATATTATAAAACTTAAAATCTTTTTCTATATACCATAAAGCCATATGCTCTGCAAGTGTAGTTTTACCTATTCCTGGTTCTCCTGCTATTATTATGATATGCGATTTTTCAAGCTTTTCTATAGCATTATTGTGATTGTCAGTTACTACATAATACTTCGCATTTTCTCTTATATCTTCAAGTAAAAACTCACTTCTACTTTCTATAGCATTATTGAATATTCGGTCTAAAACAACTGTACTACTTAACCAAAGTTTATAATATCTTTTTTCAATGTCAGGACTATTAGCAAGTATTTGATTTAAATCCTCTTGTCCATATATATCATTATCATTCTTTATATATGGAAAGAATAAATCTTTTATAACCTTTTTATTCTCTGTAGATAAAGGAACAGATGTAATAAAAATATATTTTTTTGGATCTAAGATAAAAACTTTATTTATTTCATTTATACCCTTATCACTTTTCTTTTTTAAAGAGGAAATAAGTCCAGAAAATCCAGTTTTTAGATAATGTTTACATTGAACTATTTCTTGGGTACCATCAGAATGATAAAACCGTCCATCAATTCCACCATCACGACCAGATTTAAATCGTTCGTATCTCTGTTTTCTTTCTTTTGAAATTAATTCAAGAGTTAAATTTTCAAATTCTTTATCATTTAATGTTGAAAAATCATAATCAATCATTAATCATCAACCCTAACTCAAAAATATCTTTTTCTATCTCAGCTTTTAGCTCCTCTTCTGTAGGTAAATACATCTGATACTTAGATACAAAAAGATTTTCATTGTCATTTAATACTGAATACTTTACTACTGTATTATCTTTTTCAGTACAAAGTATGATGCCTATAGTCGGATTGTCATATTTGTCTTTTTCTCCTACTATTTGTTTATATGTTTTCATGTTTATGATTTCTTAATCTCGAAAAGTTTAATAATATTTTTATAATGAATATTACTTAAAATATCATCTTTTTTAATATAATCACTATTTGCAATAATAACAGCATTATTCATACTTGAAAACTGTAGTTGCCCTGCAATAGAAATAATAGATTTATTGTTTTTAAATTTATTATTTTTTCTATACTCATTTTTATAACATATATATTCTCGTTGTCTAGTTTCTTCTATATCTGTATTCTCAATAAAAGCCTTGCTATTTTGAAATATTTGTTCATTATTAGGTATCATTAATTCTAATAAAATATCTTCTAAATAACCACCATCTGCATTTTTATGAAATATATAACAACCCCAAGTATCAGTATCAATCTCAGTAAGATGAGAATGTTGAATTTTTGAAGATAAAGCCAATTCAGTATTTAATTTTATTACTCTATCTTCAATTGTCTTATCATCAGCATCAAAAAAATATAAGAACTTGTAGTTAAAATTATTTGGTGTAAAATCATCTTCATCTCCTTGAAGATTTTTATACATTGACAAGACATTATTTCTCTCAGTTTTTCTATCATCACCACCCATATTATGAAATAAAACTAATTCATCTTTATTTTTATGAAGGGAAACAGAAGGTACTTGATATTCACTATGAAATCCTAACTTTTTGTCTGAAATATTAGAGTCATTAAGTATACTGATAAATTGTTTGCCAAATGGTTCTTTAAATTTATTTAATTTTTTATCATAAGCTTTATATTCATGTACCATTAATATTTTTGATAAAAATGCGATATCATGTTGTCCCTCACAAAATACAACAGTTACTTTATTCATCATTATCTCCTCTAATATCAAGACTTATATTTTCAACCAAATATTTTAATCTATCACCAGATACAAATTTTGTAGTAATCTTATTATCTTTATTTATTAGTAGATAAGCCGATATCTCATCATTTTTATAATCATTATTTACAAAAGCATCTATACACTCTTTTGAATGAGAAGTTAAAAAAACTTGAACATTAAAGGTGTCTGCCAATTCTTGAATAAATTTAGTGAACTCAATCAATAAAGAGTTATGAATAGCAGTTTCAAACTCATCTAAACAAACAATACCATTTTTTGAATATGCAAAACTCAATGCTATCTCAAATACTCGCTGTAAACCCTCACCATAATTTGTAATTTCTAGATTTTTATCTTTAAATTTTGATGAAATCACTCTAAATCTTTCAATCTCTTCTATATCATTCAATCGTATATCTAATATAGTTGGATCAATTTTTTTAATAAACTCTACAACCAAGTTAATGGCAGTATTGCCATCTTTATCTTTATCTTTAGTATTTTTATTATATGTTTTTACTATTTCATCTAAATTATAAAAATATGGACTTTTAAAAATAGAATAACATAAATGTTCAACTTTTTCATTTTCTCTTTTTAATGTTTCGTAACCAAAAGTATGAATAGTATTATCCAGTTCTCTATCATTTATTAAAGCATTGAGTTTATATGAAGAGATATAATCATCTTTTTTATCAATACTTGTTGCTTCAAATTTAGAAAATTTAATAGAAGTATTTACATCATTATAAATACCCTCAATATCAATTATATCATTTTTATCAAAAACTTCATTTAGCCACATTGGATTAAGAGATTTTAATTTATTTTTAAATTTAATTATTTCTAAAAAAGAGACTATATCATTTTGTTTTGTCAAAAAATATATTGCTTCTAAAAGTGATGTTTTTCCACTATTATTAAATCCAGCGAAAATATTTATCCTCTTTAACTTCTCAATTTTAAAATTTTTAAATATTTTATATTTGTTAATTTTAATTTCAGAAAATTGTTTACTATTATTATCATGTTCAAAACAAATTGAATAATTACCAAGAGTCATATCTAATGTACTTTTTTTAGGGATAAATTCTAAAAACTTTCTTTTGATATTTTGTAAAGTTTCTAAATCATCAGATGAAATCATATCTTTGTATGCGTGTAAGTTATCCATACTTTTTTCTAGATCATTTAGATTTTTCTCATAAGACTGTCTATCTATCTCACCACTTGCTAATAAACCTCTCACAAAACTTCTTGTTGATTCCATTTCAGATAATGCTTTGTCGTTTTTGATAAAAGAAGCTAAGTCTCTTATTTCTATAGACTTTGAAATAATTGGTTCAAAATCACTATATTCATCATCTATTAACCCTTCTATTTCCTTCAATAACTAAATAGTTATTATTACCAAGATCTCTTACTTGAATAATATCTACTTTTATAAAACCATTTGACTTAAAACTAGTAATTAAGTCTTTTATATTTGAGCGTTTATTACCTTCTATAAAATTTCGAGTTCTTTTTTGTATTTTTTCATTAAGCAAATTATTTTCATCAATTTTTTTATAATCTTTATCGTCAACAAATCGATAATTATTGAGATCTAAATATAAGTTTTTAAGATGATTACTTCTTTTGATTGTTTCTTTTATCTCTTCTGTCATACTTGTCTCCAAATTGTTAATATGTAATAAATATTTATTTTACTCTATACTTTCACAAGACTCTTTCAAAGCATCATCCCCTTTTATCTGCCCTATTCCAGCACCTGTATATCCTAACTCTTTTAGTCTTTCTACTAAAGGTGGATGAGAATAGTGGAAAAATATGTATAAAGGATGTGATAATGGAAATGATTTATTTTCATTTGCTAGTTTTAGGAGTGCATTTACAAGATCTTCTTTACTTGATAAGTTACTTCCAAATTCATCTGCTGCGTATTCATTGTGTCTACTCATAGCACTTATTAAAGGCATTAGAAAAAATGACAATATAGGGCTAAACATCATAAACAAAATGATAACTGCATATGGTTCATTGTTAAGGTGTAGTTTTAGAAAAAACTCATCTGGAATATTTCCAAAGATTGCAAAAAATACGAACATTACAAATCCCATGATTCCTATATTTTTAAGTATATCTCCATTTTTAAAGTGTCCTAATTCATGACCTAAGACTGCCAAAAGTTCATTGTGTGTGAGTTTTTCTACAAGTGTATCAAACAATACTACTCTTTTTGTAGATCCTAATCCACCGAAATATGCATTGAGTCTATTGTCTCTTTTACTTGCATCTACACTGAAAACACCAGAACTTTTAAAACCAACCTCTTCTAAAAGTTTGTTGATTTTTTTTGCTAACTCTTCATCTTTTAAGGGACTAAATTTATCATACATTTTATCTCGTATCAAAGGATACAAAGCATTTATGAGGATAATAACAGCAAAAATAAAAACAAATCCATATACCCACCACGATGGGAAAGATTGGATAATCAAACTAAGTCCAGCTATTACAGCACTTCCAAATACTAAAAATAACATTCCACTTTTGAGAGTGTCTTTGATAAATAATGCAGGTGTCATATTTGAAAATTCATATTTTTTATCAAGTTTAAATGTTTTGTACAGATCAAAAGGTAATCCTAATAGCCAATTTATGATGATAAAAAGGTCTACAAAAACAACAGCTTTTTGCCATCCTTGTAAACTACTTGTAATAGTATCTAGCGTAACCAACCCAAAACTAATCCAAGCAAGAAATATCACAAAATCATAAAATATACTTGCCAATGAGAGTTTTTGAGACTCTACTCCGTAATCTCCAGCGACTTTAAATTTTGAGGGTACCAATATAACAGCACTTTGTAACCTTGCTTTTTTTACATAATCTATTTGCATAAATACAGTGTATACATTTATCAAAAAATATACGCAGTACAATGCTATTGCAGTTTCTAACATTTAGTTTATTTCCTTTGTGTTTCTTTATAATAAAAAACTCTATTATTTAGTGTGGATTATATCTGATTTTTTATAGAGATTTCTTTTTTTTAATAATTAATGACGCTCCAAAATTGTTTTTTCAGGGCTTACAAGATAAATATATCCATTATAAATAGTATATGAACCGTATAATATTACCGAAATAGCAGCAAGTTTCATCATAATATTTCGCAAACCTGACTGTTTGAATAAACCTACAAAAAAACCCAAAGAGAACAAAGCGGGTACAGTACTAATACCAAATATAACCATCACCAATGCACCATATAAAGGATCTGCTGTACTTGCTGCTGTAATTGCAAAAAAGTATACAAAACCACAAGGCAATAGTCCATTAAGCATCCCCAATAAAAAAAAGCTAGTAAATGTTTGGCTACTTATAAGCATTCGGAAGTTTTGTTGGTACCAAGTTGATTTTGAAAAAGAATGTTCGATAAGTGTCAAAAATTTTATTTTTCCCAAGAGTGACAAGCCAGTCAAAAGCATAGCAATCCCTGCTACGAACCACAATACTCCATTGGCTGTGTTCGAAAATGTTACTACTCCACCAACCGCACCAAAAACTGCTCCTAATATACTATAGGTCAAAATTCGACCTAATGAATACAATAAATGAGATACAGATTGTTGTGTTTTACTCCATCCTTGTTGTACTTTAGTACTAGAATATGCTATGACTATTCCGCCACACATCCCTATACAATGTCCAAAAGAACCCAAAAAAGCAATAGTAACAATAGATAAAAAATCAATAGCTTCCATCATTTTCTCCTTTTATATATCATCTTTTTATAAGCAATTATAGAGTCTATTTGTTAATCAAATATTAATTTTACTTTAAAAAGTTTTTGTTTGCAAGATTTTCTACAAAAACAGTTGCATAAGAACTCTTAGGAAGTGTAAACTCCAAAAACATACTTTTTTGTTCATTGTTATATTTGTTTTTAATATCAAGAGGTTTTATCCATGCATCTCTTCTATACCCTTTCTCTTGTATAAAAATATCATCGAACTCTTTTTCTATCTCATACGCTGCTTTTTTAGCTCGTAATATATCACGCCCAGGTAATAATCCTGTGATAATATCTCTCTCATAACGATTGTACACATCACCTTCTAAAGGGAGTAATTTTTTGCTATTTTTCTCTCGTGAAAGCTCTACCCTTTTTGCTAACCAAGCATTAAAAAAATAGCTTTGATAGGCTAGCTTCATAAATTTTTCTAATTTTTTATCTTTTAAGACCTCTTCACCCTCACTAATTCGTTTTGATTTCTCAAAATTTTCCTCTTTCCCAAATCGTTGGTATCCAAAATAGTTTGGTATTCCATGTTTTTGTATCTGTGAAAGTGTTTGGTATATTTGAGGTAAATCTATCGGTTTGATATCTGTTAGATTTATTTTAAATCTATTAGCAACCAAGTCACCAATTTTCAGTTTTTTATCGTGTATAAAAGTTTCTAATACTTTGACTTTTTTACTATTAAGATGTTTGTAGTTATTACTTTGATTCAAAGGGATACTGATATATTGTGTCGTTGTAGCATTTTTATCTTTAAGTCCAGCATAACCAATAAGATGCTCCTCAATATCAAGCGTATCTGAAATAATAGATAAAAGTTCCCATGTCGAAGTGTACTCTTTTTTGATTTTTAAAATTAAAAAATTCCCCTTACCTCTAAACTCTATATCGGTGACCTCATCAACAATAAAATCATCTTTTGTTTGTTTAAAAGTAAAACTAAGCGGCTCATGTGTTTGTAAAAATATTCTTTGTGTTTGCATAAATGAAGTATACAGTTAAATTACTTTATATGAAGTTTATGATGCTACACTTTACCTCAGCATTTATCTCTTAGTGTTTCGTTCATCAAGTACCTTACTATACTCATCTTCTAAAACGGGACTGTTCAAAAATCCGTGTCAATCTGGTAAAATAACAAATACCAAAGGACATAGAGATGAAGATAGAAATAGATGCAGAACAATTTGCTAAAGATATAAAAGCTGGTAAAAGTATCGGTGGAAAAGATGGAGCTTTAGGCTCATTAATAAAACAATTAACAGAAGCTGCACTTGC
>Ga0193961_1000252_pt1 | contig 21860 bp, 15 predicted proteins | sample FB_4_MG_FD_140371 | JGI IMG/M metagenome (GOLD analysis project Ga0193961, IMG submission 140371) | Microbial mat bacterial communities from the Broadkill River, Lewes, Delaware, United States - FB_4_MG | ecosystem: Environmental > Aquatic > Freshwater > River > Microbial mats | place: USA...
CGTTGTTTCTTCGGATATTTGATTGCCGGTAATGCTTGTCTGCGCCGTCGTCATAATGGCGATTACCAGAATGAACGCGAAGGTGAGTTTTGCTTTTATTGATAGATCTGCCATGTGCCTCTGCTCGATATTTATAATTGCCCTTAAATATACAGTATGACATTCTATTAAAGTGTGACTGTTACTTGAATGCTTGGATATTTGAAGAGTGATACCAGATGGGTAATGCTTGCCAGGGAAATCCATGAGTACGCGAATTAATCGTTAGAAAAGTAATCTTGAGTACCAGCATGAACAATGTTTTGTCCGGCAGGAAAGGCAGCCTACCGGACAGCGCAGTATAGTATTATCACTACACTGCGACATAAGCTCCCCTATTCAAAGAACTTGAAGAACGGGGAAATAACCAGTAATAGACCAAAGATAAGCACGCACTGCGCTTGCAGCCCTTTGAATTTATGCAGTTTCTGCACTCGGTAAACGAGATAGCATGGGATTAAGCACGACACAATGCCGTAGAGTGGACTAGCAATGTGGAAGAAGATAACCACAGAGAAGCCTAGCGATACCCAGAAAGTCAGTAGGAGAACGATAAATACATAGACGCTCACACCGAGCACCTTGTGATTGATTCGCTCTTCCGGAATAAATCGCTGGATGATATTGACCAAAATACCTTTTACCGCTTCTTGGAAACCTAAATAAATACCAAAGAATGCCGTAACCACCGCCGATACGTTCAACAGTACCGTCATGATGTGGACTAGCTCACCAGGAATAACTTTTGCTGCCATAGCAAGGGCGGAGATATTAAGGTTAAATGCCTCAAGTGCTTGTTCGTAGGTAATTGAAAGTGAGAATGAAAATGAGAAAAACAAGATAATACTGATTAGTGTAATATAAGCAATACGATGGACACGAATAGCTTTATAAGTAGCAATTTCCTTGTTCTCTTCTCTTTTTCTGTAGGCAATATTCATTGGGTTCAATATCTGAATAAACACCGCTGAGAAAAATGCAAATGGAATTGTTAACAATACGTCGCGAGTAAAATCACCAATACCAGGGAATGCTTTAATGTTATTAAAATCCCAATGAGGAACCATAATAACGCCAAGTAGCACAATGATGCTGACTTTGACCACTACTAATGGACCTGAAACTTTAAACAGTAATTGCTCACCTCTGGATGCAACAAATATTAAAGCGGTCAGTACAATTAATGTGTAAGCGACGGAATCGGATAATACGCTTTCTGTTACCCCAAAAGTGTTTAAATAAGAGGCGCTGTCGTAAATAATTGCAGTGGAATAAATAAACATGCCATGAACAAGCATGATAAAATACAGAATCCCTAGCATCATCCCCCAGTTTTTCCCAAGATACTGGGAGATAATATTCGAGTAGTCCTCGCATATATCACTTTCGGATAACGTTTTCATGTAAAGGTTTTGCAACATATAGGTTGCAGGGTAAGCAATTAAGAATGCTGCAACAAAAACCCAGAGCCCTTTTAATCCTATTTGCACTGGCACAACCACTGTGCCGGCACCAATAGCCATACCGATATTTAAGAGTATCCAACCTAGGTCATAGCTGGTCAGGGGCGTTTTTTTGTATTGATGTTTATCTATTTCGTTTGTAGCTGTAATCGTGGACATGAACTACTCCGTATAAACAATATTAAAAAATTGTCTTTTTTAATTTTTAGTATCCAGTTGTACCCCTATCAGGTACGAAATTCAGTAGTGTACCTACATCTGAATGCACTAATAGGGGTACATAAATCAAAGTTAGAAAATTGCCTTTTTAAAAGCTTGATCAAGGTCAGCAATAATATCTTCAGCATCTTCTAGACCGACAGAGATACGGATTAATCCGTCAGGAATGCCGGCTGCCATTCTTTGTTCTGGAGACATTGGAGAGTGAGTCATCGACGCTGGGTGTTGAATCAATGTTTCAGTGTCACCAAGACTTACGGCTAGTAAACAAAGCTCAACCGAATTCATGATGGTTTGCCCTTCTTGTACTCCGCCATTGATTTCAAAACTGATCACGCCACCAAAATCTGACATCTGTTTTTTCGCCAATTCATGGCTTGGATGTGAAGGCAGACCAGGGTAGTTAACCTTTGTAACTGCTGGATGCTGTTCTAAGAACTCAGCAACTTTCATTGCATTTGAACAGTGACGATCCATACGTACTGCTAGTGTCTTCAAGCCGCGCAAGGTTAGCCATGCGTTGAACGGGCTGATAACGCCACCAGTAATGTCTTTGACACCAACAAAGCGAGCTTGATTGATGAAATCTTGTTTACCAACAATGACACCAGCAACAACATCGCCGTGACCGTTGATGTATTTGGTTAAGCTGTGTACTACGATGTCAGCACCCAATTTTAGTGGGTTTTGGCAGTAAGGTGACATAAAGGTATTATCAACCACCAACAAAGCACCATTGTCATGAGCTAGTTGAGCACATGCTTCAACATCCATAACTGCTAGTGTTGGGTTAGCAGGGGTCTCAATGTAAATAATTTTGGTATTTGGTTTAATTGCTTCTTTAATATTGTCGACATTTGATGCGTCAACGAAATCAACGTCAATACCAAATTTTGGCAGGCTGTGTGATAACAAAGCATGAGTACAGCCATAGATTGCGCCTGAAGAAACAATGTGATCGCCTTGTCCACATAGAGTCAATAGAGTAGTAGAAATAGCAGAAATGCCTGATGCGGTCGCAAGTGCAGCTTCACCACCTTCTAACACTGCAAGCTTTTCTTCTAGTGCTGCTTGAGTCGGGTTGCCGATACGAGTGTAAATATAGCCAGGCTCTTCAAGTGCGAATCGTGCAGCACCTTGTTGAGCGCTTTCAAAAACAAACGTAGAAGTTTGAGTGATAGGGGTAGCAAGTGCACCAGTCGTTTCATCAGGGTGTTGACCAGCGTGGATGATTTTAGTGTTGTAGCCTTTATTTTGTAGGTTCATAGTTTTGTTTCCTATTAGTATATTAGTTTCTTAATGTCTTAATTAAATAAGTTATTATTCATCCATAATATAGCAAGGCTCGTGCCAACTTTTAAATCATTGATTTTAAAGGGATTGCCTTTAATTCTGTGTAAATATAAGCACCAAAAGTGGAAATAAACTTTACAGACTCTACACCTGAACGAGGAAGAAAGAGGGGGTTATCACATAATTTAACGACTTACGTAAAACTCAGCACAAGTCGTGATGAAACAGCGGGTGAGGTCTTTTTATATAACGCAGTAGCTCAATGGCTAATTAGTATAAATATAGAAGCAGAACGATTATTGTAGTGTATCTACGCCGCCTGATACGGTTTTGACATTCCTACTTCTATAAACCTAAACTCTGTGTAATAAAGAGGGTGTCACCAGCGTGATAATCTCTGAAATTCAATCTCCATTTAAAATAGAGCGACTGCACGCAAACACTCCGCTTAATATTCGTAAAGACTAAAATTGCTTATACGTTTGAAAGTTTTAATTCTCCAGCGTATAACGTTAATGGCGCTTTACCAAAATATAGCCGATCCAAATCTTACTTCTCACACCAACGTCTCACAAAGTTACGTTAACTCGATCACATTTATTCACTCAGTGTTCGGCTTTAAATGATTCATTCCATAGCAATAATGCGGACGATTATCCAACTTCCACACTTTATCCAATTATTATTACTAAATCTGTTGATATACCAATCCAGATCACTAAAGTTAAAAATTGGTTACACGATTCAATCACATTAGGATCGTTTGAGTATTTTTCAGGTAAAAAAAAGCGTGTTGATTTGCTGATGTCAATTGTCGATTATGCGCATTTTTCCACCACCATATAACGTTAGATCGACGCAAATGGTGACATTTATCACCCATTATTTTTCCTAGCAGAATAAGAAGGTGGCTATTACAATCCTGCCACATAAAAACTACAACATATTCACTGCCTCATTCTTTTGGGGTGGACGCTCAACTCTAAACGTGAAAAGGTCCTAAGCTCAATGAGTCCTGAAAAACATCTTCTCGACTGGCAAACGAACCAGACGGTTGCCGAAACTATCTCCCCATTACTCGGTCAACTTTATCGCCAAAAAGGGGTTGAAGTATTACTTTTCGGTAAAACCATAGTCAATGCAGCGACTATAGACATTATAAAAACTCACCGATTATCTCGACATTACAGTGGCACAGCCCTAACTCCTTCTCAAACTCTGCCTCTAATTCAAACGTTAATTGATATGCCACTTTCACCTTGTAAGGTCGATGTAGGTCAGTTAGCCGCAAAGTATTGGCAAAATCATGATGATGCCCACGCATTAAAAGACTTCCTTCATTCGGCACTTGTTACTGCAATGAATGGTGAAGGTGTCGGTACACCTAAAGATGTCGTTCTTTACGGTTTTGGTCGTATCGGTCGTTTGCTTACTCGCCTACTTGTTGAAAAGAGCGGTCCTGGTTACCCTCTTCGCCTGCGTGCTATTGTAGTTCGTGGTGGAAAAAATGGTGATCTGCAAAAGCGCGCCAGTCTATTGCGCCGTGATTCAGTACACGGTCAGTTCAATGGCAGCATTATTGTTGATGAAGAGCGCAAGGCTATTATTGCCAATGGTAATTACATTCAAATTATCTATGCAAACCAACCTGAAGACGTCGATTACACCCAATATGGCATCAATGATGCGTTAATCGTCGATAACACAGGTGTTTGGCGCGATACTGAAGGCTTAAGCAAACATCTGTCTTCGAAAGGCGCTAAAAAAGTACTACTGACCGCTCCAGGTAAAGGCGATATCAAGAACGTGGTCTTTGGCGTCAATGAAAATGTCATCCAGCCAGAAGACCTAATTATTTCTGCCGCAAGCTGCACAACGAATGCCATCACTCCAGTGCTGAAAGCCCTCAATGATCGCTATGGTATCGAGTCTGGTCACATTGAAACTGTGCATTCATTTACTAACGATCAGAACCTTATTGATAACTTCCACACAGGTGAAAGACGTGGTCGTAGTGCATCACTCAACATGGTTCTTACCTCTACTGGCGCAGCAAAAGCAGTTTCAAAGGCTTTGCCTGAACTGACAGGTAAGCTAACTGGCAATGCGATTCGAGTTCCTACACCTAACGTTTCAATGGCGGTAGCAAACCTAAACCTTGCAAATTCTGTAGAGCGCGATGAGCTAAACATCTATCTCCGTGATATGGCATTGAAATCTGAACTGGCGGGACAGATTGACTACACAGATTCGACTGAAGTAGTTTCAACTGATTTAGTGGGTTCTCGCTTTGCGGGTGTCGTTGATGGTGCTGCAACCATTGCACAAGATAAGCGTTGTGTACTTTATATTTGGTATGACAACGAATTTGGCTATAGCTGCCAAGTTGTTCATTGTATGGAACAAATGATGGGCGTTCGTTACAGCACCCTCGCTTAATGATTAAAGCTCCACAACATAATTATTATAAGTAACGCTACATACTCGCCGCTTCCTATTGAAGCGGCTTTTTTGTCATGTGTTCAGCAACGATTATTCTCTAGTAACATACGCTACTTTCTCGATACTAACAGCGAAGCTTGTCCTGCAATATGAAGCCGATATTCATGTTCAATTCATCTACTACAACGTATTCTAAACATCACTCATTGGTACAGCGTGAACAACTTTCACTCAACACTTTGAAACGACTGACAAATAAATGAGGTAATGTACATGATTCGTATACTTAACACTTTGATTGCGGTTATCACCGGCTTCTTTGTTTTAATTGGTGGGCTACTGATTGCTATCCCTCTAACTATCGTCGGAGCCATCACAGGTAGACGCCTAATTAAAGCCGTTGAAAAAGCACAACATAATCAAGCTAGCCAACAAAACGGTAACCACCGCGTTATCGACGGCGAGTTTGAAGAAGTCGCTAAATAAGGCATTGATCATCGTTTTAGAAAAACAGCTCGGTTTTAGAGATGAACTGATGGATTCTCGAACTCCAAACTTGCTATATTTGATAAGAGACTAATTGGCGTCAGGGAGTAAGACGATGAGCAAGCGACAAAGAGAAGTAACCTTACGCTTCTTAGCCGAACCAAGCGATGTTAACTTTGGTGGCAAAGTCCATGGTGGCGCAGCCATGAAGTGGATTGATTTAGCCGCCTATGCGTGCGCAGCCGGTTGGAGCGGAAAGTACTGTATTACCGCCTATGCTGGTGGTATTCGTTTCGTTTCCCCTATTCATGTTGGTAACTTGGTCGAGGTGAGCGCGAAGGTTATTTATACTGGCAGTAGTTCAATGCATATCGCGATTGATGTACAAGCGAGTGATCCTAAAGAACTGACCAATCGTCTAACCACTCATTGCATCGTGATCATGGTTGCAGTTGATGAAGAAGGGAAAACAACAAAAGTGCCTGAGTGGATACCTCAGTCAGCAGAAGATATCGAATTACGTGAATCTGCAATCAGGCTAATGAACATGCGAAAGCAAATTGGGGAAGAAATGGAAGCGCACGTAAAGTACCTAAAGTAGCTTCAGTTTTTGTAGTGAATTACACAACCGAGGTTGTAGCAAACAACTGTTAACTGAATGAAATTTCACTCACCCTGTCATTTTTCTTTCATCATTATTTGATTAAATCCGAGCTTACATTCTTTTTCAGGAACGCGAGCTTGGTGATCAAAGAAACGACCTTGAATGAAAGCACTCTCAACAACCCTAAAGCTGTCGAATATCAGTGGGTTCGTACTATGTATGTAGAGGGCTATAATCCAACTCAAATCAACCACTATATACAGGCTTGTTTTGGTGGTGACGCCTTATTTGCAGATCTGTTCCGCCGTGTCGCACTATCCCAAGAAAGCGTCTATGTTTTGCTTCAACATGTAGGTTGCGCCCCATCCAGTCGTGAACTTTAGCCTCATACAGAACAATATACCCAATAACAAATAGCGCTATCACAAATCAATAATAACAAAGAGTTAGATGTTGAATTCTTGCACTGTATCGCATCGAAGATGGCGGCGACTATGCCTAGTTGTTTGATGAAACTAATATTGGGGGCTAGAAAAGAAAAAGCCTGAGCAAAAGCCCAGGCAGGTTACAAAAACTGTTAGTAGGGATAGTAAGGAATCTAAGCTAACAGCCAGCTATGCGTAACGCCAATTTTGCACGTAACTTAACTGATCGGCGGCCAAACCAAGAGCGTTAAGAAACGATACAATTAGGCGACTCAGTGTCGCCTTTATTGTTGTGATAGTCCTCACCTAATCCTGATTGAATGTCCTCCGACCAATCAACATTAAGCAAGAAACTCGACAATACTTTTTCTCAGTACTTTCAGCTATAACCGTTTTCTAAACTGGTTAAAAGTTCTGCTGAAAAAACGAGAATCCTTAGCCGTAGTTTGTATTAATATTTTACAGAAAGCAACCAGTTGCGACAGGATTCGCACTTTTGTGTCACTCAAATGAACACAACAGAGCATTTTCCGACTTAAACGACAGATAGAATTGATAGGATTATAATTTATAGTGATGATTTGAGCCTGTTACACACTCATTAGCGATCCGTCATATGACTTGGCAACACACTTGCTGCATCAACTCACAACTGATTTTATAAGGTAACTCTAGTACTTTATTATGAACAAGATGGCTTATTGAATGGTACAAAACAGCAAAATGTGCCCTAACTCAGTTTTAGCTTCGTAATAGTGCAACTTTGCACAATCTTCCCCCCTTACAGAGCAAGACATTTTTGTTTGGTTATACAGTCGAATTCACGAAGACTCATCATTCATTTTACTATGCCCCTGCAGTAAAGGCATAGTATCAACCATATCTTGAGCCGATACCGGATAAGCCTGACCAAAACCTTTCACGAACAAACCTTTTTGTGGCAGTAAATTAAACAATATAAAATCTTGCAGTTGGACCAACCCAGATACTATTTCTCCGTGTCTGTCTTCCATTTGTGAAATCACTTCCTGCCATAAGCTGGAATCACGTTCCACCTTTTGCGCTGTCGCATCGAAAGTCAGCCGAACACGAGCGAAAAGTTGCCGACTTGCGCTCTCGTCTTCAACCATCATAAGAGATACATGTGGGGTCGTGAGTAAATTCTGAGTATGGCGAGCCAATTCAGAGATCAGAACAAAATAACCATGCTGATTTTGAACAAAAGGGGCATAGCTGACATTTGGGTGCCCTTGTTCATCGACGGTCGCTAATTGTATGGTGTAGCGCTGTTGCCGAAATACTTTGAGGTCGTTTTCTAGCTTAGCCTTTAGCCGCAGTTGGTGCACTTGGTCCATTCATCATATCCTACAATCATTTATCACTGCACTTAAATCGATTATAGACCGAGCGCAACGCATAATGTCACGATACCAGTCATTTCTTATTCTAATATAGGTTTCAAATAAGAAAGTTGAGATTCAGCGTAAAACGGTCTCAAATGGCTTGAATCACTATATGCAAACTTATCGTCAAGTTTCGTTGCACAAAATTCGTTACAAAGGTAATCAATTGGGTCAATTACATTCACACCGGCTGAATTAACTTTAGCCCATGCTTTATAATGCTCACCATATTTTGCTCGTACTGTTTCTACCGGAACCTGATCATTGAGATCATATCTCATAGCATACTTGGGATCGAAGTGTTTACCCATTGGTCCGCCGAGAATGACATATACTTCGTTTGCATTTTGTTTAGCCCACTCAATAAAGTCATTAAAGGCCTCTATACGGTTATCCAAACTATCTCCTGAATGCCCCAAATGCGCGTTAAATAAATAAAATGAAGTGACGACTTTCTCAAACTTTACGTTGTTAAACAGCCTCTTGTAACTCTGAATATTATCACAACTCCAATAAGGATTTTTCATTGTTGGGGCAAGAAAACAGCCGCCCTGTGTAACAAAATAAGCATTATAACCCTTTGTGTTTAACTTAACGTACGGGTATATATGCTCAATATGACTAGCTCCTAAAAATAATATATTACCTTCCCCTTGACCTTCAATATAACGAACTTCATGAGTGCCTAGCTTCATATTGGGTTCCGGGTAACTCCAATCAGAGACAGCTTCAAACGATGCTAAATATTCTAATTTTTCCCTATCATCATATCTAAAAATAGCACCTTTGCTGGAAAATATTACAGCACCTAATATAGCGCAAAATATTGGAACAATACCGAACCCTATTAGGGTACGATGATTTATATTTTTAACATCGATAAATCTCTTTTTCTCTATAAATTGATAACTTAAATATCCGGTCACAATGGAGAGCACGATTCCAAATTTCCACCAATCTTCAATCATTAGAAATGCCCCTAGTACAACTATGGGCCAATGCCATAAGTAGATCGAATATGACCATCGACCTATGCTTGAAATTACGATATTTCTAAATGGTTTATATGTATTATCTTTTGCATATAAAATAAGACATGTACCTAACACTGGTATAAGTGCGTACTCTCCAGGCCATACTAGTCGACTACTAAAAGTAGCGTAAGAAAAGACGATAGAAACTAACCCTGCATTGGTCGCATATCTCCTAATGTTTTTAGGGATATTGATGGGAAATAGATAGACAACACCACCAATCAGCATTTCCCAAACACGGCTCGGCAGAAGATAGTACGCAGCCTGGGGGGAGTTATGTGAAAAGTAAACACTAAAAATGAATGAGAGTAATGTTCCGACTACGATAAGTTTCTTTGTTATATTCAGGCTTAAAACTCGTGAACATATTAAGATTACTATTGGATAAATAAGATAAAATTGCCATTCAACAGATAAAGACCATGTGTGAAGTAACCACTTTTCCTTAGAAGAAGCATGGAAATACCCGGAATCCATCCAATAGACAATATTTGAAACGAATGTCACGCTTGACAGGACTTGCATCCCCAATGGTTTGAAGTCCATAGGGTTTAAGCTAAACCAACCGACTAAAAGTAACACAATACACAAAAATGTTAAGGCTGGAACGATTCTATTCACCCTAGAAATTAGAAACTTTGTAAGCGAAAACTTTTCAGTTTCTAAACCTCTAAAAATTATGGATGTCATTAAATAGCCAGACAAAACAAAAAATATATCAACGCCAGCAAAGCCACCAGGTAGCCAGCTTGAATTAAAGTGAAATACAATTACACCTATAACAGCTAATGCTCTTAAAGCATTAATATCATGTCTAAAATCCATTTAAACTCATCGCCAGCCCACTATTTGAAGAGCTTCGATTAAACACTATTATTGCTATTAATACTTATCAAATATGACCGAGTCTAATTATTAATACATTTCAACAAAAGAATACACTGTCAATATATGCGAATGAGATCTAACTACTTCTATTAAAAAAATCCCCTGAGCCGCTACGCGACCCAGGGGATTTTTTTAACAAACTGAGTAAGATAACTTACTCTGCTGGTGTCTCTACCGCTGATTGTTCAGCTTCTATAACTGGTTCAACAAACACTCGAGTCGGCTTCGCGACCAGATTGCGGTTTTCTTGGTTAACGTCTGTCAAAATCAATTCAAGAGTGTCACCTAAACGGAACTCAACTTGCTTATCAATAGACACTGTACCGTTGTCAGCATTGCATTCGATGCGCTCTTTATTACTCATAATAAGTGAGCTTGGGATAAACGCAGCCGCGCCATTCTCTAATAGGCGAACACGCATACCCGCACGGTTAATATCGAAAATTTCAGCATTAAACTTAGTCGCCTTAGCTGGTTCTTCCGCCAATGTGCGCGCGTACAACCAATCCGACACATTGCGCTCTGCCATGTTGTGGTGCTTACGATGCAACGCCAGTTCTTCACCAACGGTTTCGTCAGCCATTTGCACTGGCTCTTTACCAAGAATATGTGCTTTAAGCATACGGTGGTTAATCATATCGCCGTATTTACGGATTGGAGAGGTCCACGTCGCGTAAATGTCTAGACCCATCGCAAAGTGTGGCAGTGGTTGATTTCCCATTTCGCTGTAAGTTTGCATTTTACGAATACGGTTATCTAAGTAACTACTATCTTGTTCACCTAACCAACGACGCAGTGCAGCAAAACCTTCGATAGTGGCAATTGATTCAGCCGTAAACGGTAACTCGCCTTGCGGGTTTACCATTTCAACGACTTCTGCAATTTTCTCCGGTTTAATGCCCGCATGGTGGTTAAAGACACCTGAACCAAATGCTGCGCGCAACGTTTTACCGGCACAGATATTAGCGGTAATCATCGACTCTTCTACTAGTCGATTCGCACTACGGCGCATATCTGCGTGAATGGCAATCACGTCATTATCTTCACTCAACTCGAAACGGTAATCTGGACGATCTGGGAATACCACTGCATTCTTTTGGCGCCAATCAGCACGTGCTAAAGAAAAGTCGTATAGATCGCGGACAATCAGTGCAATCTCTTCGCTTGGTTGCCAAACTGGTGATTCACCGTTTTCTAGCCAATCTGAAAGATGGTCGTATGCAAGACGGGCATGAGATTTAATATTCGCAGCAAAGAATTTAATGTCATCACCGATCACACCCTCTTTATCTACTGTTACTGTGCAGCATAGCGCCGGACGCACTTCATCTTGCATGAGTGAGCAAAGCTCATCAGCAAGATCGCGTGGCAGCATTGGAATGTTGCGTCCAGGTAAGTAGATGGTAAAACCTCGTTCACGAGCTACTTTATCCATGTCACTGTCTGGCGTGATGTAAGCGGTAGGGTCTGCAATAGCGATGGTGAGCTCAAAGTTACCGTTCTCAAGCTTCTTCGCGTATAGCGCATCATCCATATCTTTGGTCGATTCACCATCGATAGTGACAAAAGGAATATGAGTCATGTCGATGCGTTCTAAATCAACATCATCTTTGATTTCCCAATTATCGATGCCTTCTGGCTCGCTGTTTGGTAGATCGTTCTGAGCCAGTGTTACCCACCATGGAGCAATTTTGTCATCTGCATCAGTGATTTTTTTTGAAATCTCCACAAAAAAACCATTGTCACCTTTTAGAGGATGTTGAATTAGATGAGCAACTACCCAATCACCTTCTGCAAACTCATTTGGGTTAAGACCCTTTTTAACTTTAGCTTTCAAAGACTGTTTTTTTAACTGTGGATGATCAGGCGTTACGTTCAATTTTCCTTTGAACATTTTCACGCGACCAATAAAGCGAGTTAAATTCTGCTCCACTAGCTCTTCTGGCTCTGCCACTTCACGTTCGTTTTCAGTGCGAATGATCGCTTTGACTTTATCTCCGTGAAGACATTTTTTCATGTATGGTGGCGGGATAAAAAAGCTTGTTTTGCTATCCACTTCTAAAAAACCAAAGCCTTTTTCTGTTGCTTTGATCGTGCCTTCCTTTTTAGGGAGGTTTTCTTGGATTTGCTGTTTGAGCTGAGCTAGTAGTGGGTTATCTTGGAACATCTTAACTCTATATCGCTTGTAAAATTGCCCCTACTATAACATTGGCGTTATACCCAATCTATATAAAGCGCTACCTTGTTCACGAAACTAGCGCCTAGAATTGAGCAAAATGACAACGAATTCTCATAAGTGTGACGATAAAAGAGTCATTTCCGCATCTCAGAAGAAATTTTTGTGATGAAATTCAATTTTTTCTGGATTTTTTTGTGCTTTTAGGGAATAATCCGCCTCCCTTATGTCCCTAGCGGCTTGATGCGATTTAACACTTTTCCGCATCTGAATGGAATCAACTCAATCTGGATTGGTATTGGAATTGGTAGAGCTCGTGGGACCTTTTGTTTTTTTTTGTTAATGGGATCCCAATGACAGATACTGTAATTCAATTTAGTGATTTAGCACTAAATGACGCCATCCTTTCAGCTCTTGATAGCATGGGTTTTGTTTCTCCAACTCCTATCCAAGCAGCAGCAATTCCGCACCTTCTTGCAGGCGCAGATGCTCTAGGTAAAGCTCAAACCGGTACTGGTAAAACAGCGGCATTTTCTCTGCCTCTACTGAACAAACTAGACCTTGCTCAACGCAAACCTCAAGCGATCGTTCTTGCTCCTACTCGTGAGCTAGCAATCCAAGTTGCGGCTGAGATGAAGAACCTAGGTAAGAACATCTCTGGTCTTAAAGTTCTTGAGATTTACGGTGGTGCTTCTATTGTTGATCAAATGCGTGCTCTTAAAAACGGCGCTCACGTGATCGTAGGTACTCCTGGTCGTGTTCAAGACCTTATCAACCGTGATCGTCTACACCTAGACGAAGTTAGCACTTTCATCCTTGATGAAGCAGATGAAATGCTAAACATGGGCTTTGTTGATGATGTAACTGCAATCATGGAGCACGCTCCATCTTCTGCACAACGTGTTCTATTCTCTGCAACTATGCCTCCAATGCTTAAAAACATTGTTGAGCGCTTCCTACGCGAACCAGTAATGGTTGACGTTGCAGGTAAAAACCACACTGTTGACAAAGTAGAGCAACAATTCTGGGTTGTTAAAGGTGTAGAGAAAGACGAAGCAATGTCTCGTCTACTTGAAACTGAAGAAACTGACGCGTCTATCGTTTTCGTACGTACTCGCCAAGATACCGAGCGCCTAGCTGACTGGTTGTCTGCTCGTGGCTTTAAAGCTGCTGCACTGCACGGTGATATTCCTCAGTCTCTACGTGAACGTACTGTTGACCATATCAAAACAGGTGTAATCGACATCCTAGTAGCAACTGACGTTGTTGCTCGTGGTCTTGACGTTGCACGTATTACACACGTATTTAACTACGACATCCCATTTGATGTTGAGTCTTACATCCACCGTATCGGTCGTACTGGTCGTGCTGGACGTAAAGGTAAAGCGATTCTACTAGTTCGCTCTAACCAAATCCGTATGCTACGCACTATCGAGCGCGTAACTAAATCTTCTATGGAAGAAATTCAACTGCCTCTACGTGATGCAGTAGCTGAAGCTCGTCTAGTTAAACTAGGTGCTGAGCTAGAAGCCGAGAAAGAACACAAAGCACTAGAAAAATTTGTAGAGCTAGTTGAAAAACTACAAGAGTCTCTAGAAATTGATGCAAACACACTTGCAGCAATGCTACTTAAACGCCAGCAAGGCAAACGTCCATTGTTCTACATTGGCGAAGACCCAATGGTAGAAGCAATTGCACGTGACAAGCAACGTCGTCAAGATCGTCGCGAAGGTGGTCGTGAAGGCGGTCGTCGTGAAGGTGGTCGTAGCTTCAGCACTCAAGATTGGGATACTTACCAATTACAAGTAGGTCGCGAGCAAGGCGTACAAGTTAAAGACATCGTTGGCGCTCTAGCAAACGAATTAGGTCTTGTTAAAGGTTCTATCGGTGCTATCAAGCTAGACCAAGGTCAAACTTACGTTCAGCTTCCAAAAGCGATGGACTCTGAAACTGCTGGTAAACTAAACAAACTGCGTATCCGTCAGAAAGAAGTTGGCGCTGTAGTGTGTGACTTCAACGATTTCCGTGAACCTCGCGGTCGTGATGGCGGTGGTCGTCGTGATGGCGGCGGTCGTCGTGATGGTGGCTTCCGTGGTAACCGTGAAGGCGGCAACCGCGATGGCGGCGGCTACCGTGGTAACCGTGAAGGTGGCAACCGTGATGGTGGTGCAGGCGCACCTCGTCGTGAAGGCGGCAACCGCGATGGCGGCGGCTACCGTGGCAACCGTGAAGGTGGTAACCGCGATGCAGCACCTCGTCGTGAAGGCGAGCGTCGTTTCGACCGCAACCGTGGTGGCGACAACCGTGGTAACTTCCGTGGTGAGCGTGGTCACGGTCGTCCAAACCGTAGCGAAGATTAATCTTATTTAATCAATTGAAAAAGGGAGCATTTATGCTCCCTTTTTTTATGTTTGTTTCATAATTCAATGATCACTAATACGCCATATTATTAATGAAATTTAATTAAGACACCGCGACAACTTGCTCTTTCTGCCGACTGTAGATAAAGGTCGCCGTAAACACCGCAATCGCCATTAACCTAATAACAATAGGGAGCTCAGGCCAAACTAAGCAGACACCTGTTACTAGCATCACTATTCTCATTAACCAATTGAGTGGACCTTCCAAATATCCTTCGATTGCTGCAATAAGCGCATAGGTACCAATAATAGCCAAGATACCCACTTGCAATATATGGCTAATATCCCAACTGACTAACCCGGTATAGGCAATCAACAACGGAACCAAATAGAGGCCTTTGGCAATTTTCCACGCCATTAGCCCAGTTCGCATTGGCGGTGTTTTCGCGATGGTTGCTGCGGCAAATGCCGTTAAGCAAACTGGTGGGGTAACATTACTATCTTGTGAGAGCCAAAATATGATGAGATGCGCGGAAAGCAGAGCCAACGCCACGGCTTCCACCCCTAGAGCTTGCTCAAGTAACATACTCATAAAATCAGCCGGTACTAGCGCCACCATTTCATTTGCAGTTTGTTCAAGCATCGGCGCATTCAACAGCGCGAGTTTATCTGGTGCAGCCAGCATGAAGATAGCCTTGGCTTGTTCAGGAAGCTCACCAGCCATCAATAGCGATATTAATTGATGTTCAGCTAACAGCTTATAGAGTGCTGGAGCCGACAAGGTGCCTAACACAATATACGCAGCCGTTACTGGCAACCCCATACCCAGCACTAAAGATGCCAAGGCAATCAATGCCAGCATAATCAGTAACTCACCACCAGCCCAATTATCGATCATTAGCGAAAAAGTATTGCCAATCCCCGTCGTACTGATCACATTGACAACTAAACCTATACCGACCAACAATACTGCTGTGGTTGCCATATTTCGCGCACCTTGCGCTAACGCTTCAACGATCGCGGTAAGACCCATTTTGTGATCTTTCGAAAACCAGCTCGCCACCACGACAGATATTATCGATAAGCCTGCAGCATAAGTTGGAGTGAAGCCTTGAACCAGCAAGGACACCAACACCGCTAAGGGAATCAAATTGTTCCAACCGGATAACAAAACCTTAGTAAGAGACTGTTCGGATACAGTAATTTTCTGCACGCCACTGCGTTTCGCTTCAATACGGACAAAAAAACCTACCGAGAGGAAGTAAATTAATGCAGGCATAAAAGAGACAGCAATGATGTCAACGTAAGGAATTTGAGTGTAGGACGCCATAATAAATGCGCCAGCACCCATCACAGGCGGCATCAACTGCCCACCCGTTGAGGCCGCAGCTTCCACACCAGCTGCAAATCTAGCTGGGAAACCCGCTTTTCGCATTAAAGGAATACTGATCACACCCGTCGATACCGTATTCGCGACACTTGAACCGGACACTGATCCCATCAAGCCACTGCCAATCACAGCTATAAAACCAGGTCCACCAATGATCTTACCTGCCGCCGCGCGAGCAACATTAATAATGTAATCCCCAACTCCAGAGCGCACTAAAAACGCACCAAAGAGGATAAACATGAACACGAAGCTCCAACTGATACGCGCAATGGGACCGAACATACCTTCAGACGAATAAAAACTGCGATACAGTAACGTCTCTAAGCTCAGCCCTGGGAAATGGAAAATCCCCGTCGCCCACTTACCCCACCACACTACGTAACTCAGGCAAATAATAATCAAAGTGGGGATAAACCACCCCATAGTGCGGCGGATCAACTCCGTCACAATTACAATCGCCAGAATGGCGAATACCCAGTCACTGGTAACAAACTTAACCCCACGCTCATAGAGCGCATCTTCTGCCAATGGTAAATAAACCAAACAGGCAATCGCTCCTAAGGCTAACAATACATCAAAGGCGAGTGCCCATTTACTGTGAATTAAACGGCGATGGGCTGGATACAACAATGAACACATCACCGCGAAACCGGCAAAGTGAGTCGCTGAAATCCATAATTCTGAAATCGTTGAAAAAGTATTAAACCAGATATGCAATAGGGAAAGCATGACGCCAAAAATGGTGATCGTCACGGTTACCCACTTAATATCTTTTCTTGTTGCGAGCTCGAATTGGCTCAGTTCTACTTCTTGGGCGCCACTCATAATTACTCCATGACTAATGAGGGACAAAATGCCTCAGCAGCACTCGATGCCGCGCTGCTGTGGCATTCCAGGCAGGTTATTGAAAGATCAACGAATCTGGTACTTCAATACCCATCTCTTTATAGTACTTAGCCGCACCAGGGTGCAAAGGTACTGGCAAGCCCGCAATCGCTTTTTCTAGCGCCATTGCTTTTGTTGCTTTGTGAATGCCTTGTAAGAACGGTAGGTTTTCATAAATAGCTTTAGTCAGCTCATAGACATCATCATCTGATACGTCATAGCGCACTGCTAAGAAGTTTGGTTGCGCAATAGTGTTGATCGCTTTATCAACCGTTGGGTAAGTACCCGCCGGGATTTCATATTTAGTCCAAAGATTGTATGAACCGTTGGCTTGTTTAATCTGCTCATCGGTGAATGATAAGATTTGAATTCCATCCCCCAATGCTGCAAATGCTTGTGTTACCGCGCCAACAGGCACGCCGGCAGGCGTATTCATGCCATCAATGGTGCCATTTTGCAAAGCACTGGCACTACCGCCATAGCCCATATGCGCCAAATTGAAGCTATCAGCATCGACACCTAAGCCTTTCATAATCTGGCGACCTGAATTCTCAGTACCCGAGTTTTTCTTACCAATCGAAAACTTTTTGTCTTTCAGGTTATCCAAATCTGACACGGTACCACTGCTCGCAAGATCACTGCGCACAATAAAGTGCTCGACGTTTTGCCACAGCATAGAAACAGAGCGGAGATCGTCTTGGCGCGCTTTATATGGTCCTTCACCATTCCACGCCCAAGCACCGTACAGACCTTGCAAGATGGCAAACTGAGCTTCATTCTCGTTAAGCAGCTTTACGTTTTCACCCGACCCTGCAGAACTAATCGCAGATAAAGAGAATTTGTATTTAGGGGCCAGCTTAACTTTACTTAGCGTCGCTAAAGCAACACCAACCGGATAGTAAGTACCACCAGTAGAAGCGGTAGCAAGAATGTAGCTTCTATCCTCTGCAAAAGCTTGGCTCGTAAATCCCATACATACGGCAGCTAGCGCTAAGCTTTTACCCAACTTTGATAGTTTCATCTGTGACTCTCCATGTTAACCGTAAGCTAGGCGAGTAAATCACCTGCTTCGTGAATACCGCTCACATGAATCACGACAAAAGTTAACGCTTCATGTGAATCGGTTTCTCTACTAACTGTTTAATCCCACAAAGTCGATAATCTGTTCTATCGGCATGAATCTAGTGAGAAAATAAACACTGCTTATAAAGTAAGCGATAAAAATAAGTGAAGGAAGGATCTACATCTCACTTATCAATAACAAGTCGTTAACAAATAAGAATTCAGATAAAAAAAGAGTGCCGATAAAGGCACCCTCTTTGGATTTTTCTAACGCTTTCAATAATTAGAAAGTAAAAGCTAGATTCGCTGAGGCACCAAACTGGTTTTCACCTGCGTAAGAACCCGCTACATCAAAGCTCACTGCATCAAATGGGCTAATACCAATACCCGCGGTGATTGAGTCATCAAGCGTGTCTTCTAGGTCCATTTCGTAACCTGCGCGAAGCTGTGCCCAACCCCATGCATTGGCTTCCATACCAAAGCGCACAAAACGAGTGTCGTCATCGATTTCTTTGTAGCGCTTTTGTTTGGTCAGATCAAAATCCATGCTAGCCGTAAAGAGTTCCCCCACGTAGCCAAGACCTAAAGTCGCTTGCGGGTTCAGCTCGTATGTGTAGTTTCCGATTTCAGTGCCAATCTCTTGAGAGAACACGTTTTTCATCGCTAGACCAGCACGCCATGCATCAGAATGCCATGCAACACCCATGTCCATATTAAAGGCAGTCTCGCTACGTTCACTCTTGTCGTACTCGCCGAGATCAAATTTGTCGAGACTATCTCTTTGTGAATAAGTAATGAGCTCTTGGTACTTAGGTGAAATACCAAAGGCAATGCCTTGCCCACCGAAATCAAAACTCTTCGATAGTGATATACCCACTTCAGTTACAGCAAAAGCCGCCATCTCAAATTCAGAGTCATTGTAACGAATTTCAGGATCTGCATTATCGGCGATATCTGCCGCTGCAATAACTTCGGTAAAACCGCCAGCAAATACATTGACCGATAGCGTACGAGTTGGTACTGCAATAGCAAAATTAACACCGCCAGTCACCGCAACAGGAGCACTCCCATCGATTTCAGTCAAGAGTCGCTCTAACTCCGCAACATTTGAAGACGAGCCACTATCAATTTGCTTATACAAATCTTGTGCATCATCGATAGCCTGAATCGATTCATCTTTATCATGTACATTAATGCCAATCGCTGGAATTAAAATACCCACATCATCGTTATCACGGTGCAGTGCACCGAGTGCTGGGTTATGAAAAGGAGCGAGTAAGTAATCAGCAGACACTACACCCGTATTACCCATTGCATTGCTGCGTGCATCAGCAACATGTGAAGCGGCCATTGAAGACGTTGAGATAACGCCAAGCGCGCATACCACTGCTAAAGTTGTTTTTTTCATAATCTATCCATATCTTACAATTCACTTTCTCAACACTTTTATAAGTTCAGTGAATGAGTTGCAGCGATACTAAACTTTTTAACTAGCAATAAGAATGGATAAAATAGCAACCACGTCGACTTTTTAGGCGGAATGTGTACTGCCCAACACATTGTAAATAAACTAAAACGAGCTATTGAATTATGAAATGTAGGTTAATGATGGACTCATCATTTAGTACTAACTAATCAGATAGAAGGGAATACAATAAAACTTGATGCAGATGGCAAATAGGCGAAGTGCAGCCTATAAGACTGCACTTAACAAGGAGCTACGGTTCTACCGTCGCTTTAAGAATAGCTACACTGTTTCTCTCCACTAAAGTGGGCTCTAACTGCACTACCTTCGGGTCTCTAGTTTCATTTTCCAGCTTGCACAACAAGGTTTCCACCGCAGCCTGTCCTAGACGATATTTAGGCTGGTGTATGGTACTCAATGGTGGTGACATAAACTTAGCGATATGGATATCATCGTAACCGATAATCGAAAAATCATCAGGGACAGACAGACCTTTCTCATGGGCAGCATTCATAACGCCCATCGCCATCATATCGTTACAGACAAAAATAGCACTCGGTAGCGTTCCTTTACTGTGCATACGGTTGAAAGCTTCATAGCCTCCTTCGCATTCAAAGTTGGACTCGATTATCCAATTTGGGTGAAATTCTAAGCCGGCTTCATTGAGAGCACGTTTATAACCTTCATAACGCATTTGAGCTTGATGGCGATTCAACGGACCAGTAATACAACCAATCTGAGTATGTCCACAATCGATAAGATACTTCGCTGCCATATAACCCCCTTGTAGTGAGTTATCTTGAATCTTATCGCTGGTAAATAGCATTGGTCCCCAGTCCATCACCACTACGGGTACGTCTGGGTATTTCTCGAATATATCGATGCGTTCACCTTCCAACGAAGAGCACATCAAAATCATGCCATCTACTCTCTTTTGTAATAGCGTGTTGATCGAGCTTTTCATTCGCTGCTGATCACCTTCGGTATTACACAAGATCAGGTTGTAACCTTTTTGGTAACAACAACGTTCAACACCTTTCACTACTTCACCAAAAAACGGGTTGGTTGAAGTGGTCATTAACATGCCAAGAGTCTTAGTTCTATTCATCTTAAGACTACGTGCCAATGCTGAAGGTGTGTAATTGAGATCCTGAGCGGCACGATTCACCCGCTCAGAAATTTCTTCGCTAACATAACGAGATTGGTTGATAACATGACTTACAGTCGAAGTAGAGACACCTGCCAATCTGGCGATATCTTTCATGGTTGCCATGCTATCGAGCTCCTTTATTGTATCGCGATGAATTCTTCAACCTCATCCCTATGTGGAATAGAAGTTTGTGCACCTAAGCGAGTTACACTAATTGCAGCTGCGCCATGTGCAAATTTAATTGCCGATTCTATCGGCATATCTTCCAACAAGCCAGTGACAAATGCCCCATTAAAGGTGTCACCAGCCGCTGTGGTATCAACCGCATCAACACGGAAACCCGCAATCAATTCACCTTGTCCATTTTGACTTAACCAAACACCTTGCGCACCCATAGTAATCATTACAATTTCAATGCCCTTGAGGTGCAGTGCATTCGCTGCAAGTTGTGCAGTTTCTTCATCAACGACTGTAATACCCGTCAGTACTTCTGCTTCCGTTTCATTAGGGGTAATAACATCGACATTACTTAGTAAGCTGGCTGGTAACTCTTTCGCTGGCGCTGGGTTTAAGATAACACTGGTTCCTGCCTCTTTTGCTGCTTGCACTGCTCGTTCGATACCATCAAGAGGCGTTTCTAGTTGAGTCAGTAAATACTTAGCATCTCGGATAGCAGCCAAATCCGTTTCAATCAATTCTGCGGTGAGATAATTGTTCGCTTCGGCAGAAATACAGATGCTATTCTCACCACTTTCAGACACTTGAATCATAGCAATGCCAGTTGGGCAATTAGGCTGCATTTTCACGCCTTGAGTATTGATCCCGTCAAGCTTAAAGCTTTCACGAATATTGATCCCAAAAGAGTCATCACCGACACAAGCAATAAAACCAACATCAGCGTTAAGGCGAGCTGCTGCCACTGCCTGATTTGCACCTTTCCCACCAGGAATAACTTGATAATTATGACCATGTAGCGTCTCACCTGGACGCGGAAAAGAAGGCACTTGAAGAACATGGTCAGCGTTGACACTACCTAATACCACTAACTTATTCATACGATTATCCTCGGTTATTCA
>Ga0193961_1000253_pt1 | contig 21828 bp, 21 predicted proteins | sample FB_4_MG_FD_140371 | JGI IMG/M metagenome (GOLD analysis project Ga0193961, IMG submission 140371) | Microbial mat bacterial communities from the Broadkill River, Lewes, Delaware, United States - FB_4_MG | ecosystem: Environmental > Aquatic > Freshwater > River > Microbial mats | place: USA...
CAATCCGTTCGGAAAAACAATCCCCTTATAAATAAAGTGTCGGACTTCGTAGCCCGCGGTTTTGTCCAACCAGACATTTATACCCAGTGCGGTTGCACTCGGTATAAAATGCTTTAACGTTAGGCATAAAAAACATGAGACGAATTATTATATATTTTGTAGCGTTGTTATGTGGAGTATTGGTTACATACGAAACATATGCAGTGGTGACCGCATATCAAAAACTTTCTCGTCAATTTGCTCCCTATGCTTCAGTCTCAACAAAAGATATTGGTTTAAGTGAGATTCGTCGAGACCAATTGATAAAAATTCAAGATCCTACGTTTCTTGAGCATTCAGGAATTGAATGGCCCAGTCCACTGACCACTACAACAATTACCCAAAGTATGGTTAAAAAGCTTTTCTTCATAAAATTCACGAAAGGATTCAAGAAAATAGAGCAAACATTAATTGCGCGATTTGTAGTAAACCCAAACATTTCAAAAGAAGTTCAGCTTGTAGCCTTTATGTCTACAGCATATTTCGGAGAAAAAGATGGTAAGCAACTATTTGGTTTTGAGCAAGGATCGAATTTTTGGTTTAACAAGTCGCTATCTGAATTGAGTGATGATGAATATTTATCTCTACTTGCCATGCTTCCTGCGCCAAATATGCTCAAGCCAAATTCAGCAGCATCAAAAGAAAGGGTACGCCGGATCAAGCAGGTATTAAATGGTGAGTGTGCTTACGAGCATGTATCTCAAATATTCTTAGAACAGTGTTCTTGAAGAGTTGCAATGCCTAACAATCCGCTACACAAGGACAAAATTACTCGCTATCGCTCGCAATTTTGCCTGTGAGCGGGGCGTTAGGCAGAAATGAAATGAAACTTATCGCCCTGAACCCGTTCGCACCCCGCGAGCCAAATGCCCAAGCAAAATTTGCCTCCATATTTAAGCGAGAGCTTATCATATATCGGAGAAAGCCGACATTCTGGATTAGTATGATTGTCGTGCTGACATGCTCTCTTTATCTGATCAGTAGGCTCGACACCATTGAGCGAATGATTGCGCTTCCTGTAGTATTTGGATTGGCGCTAATTTATGACACGGTTACTAGTCATTTCGTGAAGCGACTTGCTGAAAAAGAAGAATGAAAACCACGGAGCCTAACCAAGCAGTCGAGCCAACGACCATAGCTGTCACGGATTGTGCTCCGAGCAGCACACTCCGCGCCAGCCATGGTCGTGGCTCACTTTGAGCGTTACTTGTGGTTGGGTCTGGGCAAGTTAACCATAACACCGATTATGCGCAGCTTGGCTCTGCACTTCGTAGTTCTGAGATATCGGAACGGTGATGATAAACCGCCTTATGACATCTGGCGCAAGATTTTGGTGGCAACTGGTCGGGTGCCGTAGGAGAAGGAGATAGAGCCCGTTATCGCGTTTATGCGTGGTAAGCCCGAGGCGTAAAGCACATTGATAATGTAAGGCATTAAGGGCTTACATTATCAGCTTATACCGTCATCAGCGTAGCGCCGGTGCAGGCATCCTTAACGAGAATATGAATGGTTGATACGCCATTGCTCTGCTCCGGCTCTGTGAGTTTCATTTCAATAGAGATGCTTTCCGGGGCTTCCTCTGCATTTGCTTCGAAGAACGCTTGAACACGTGCTCGTAACTCACTTTCTAATTCCCGTCTATGGGCTGCCAGTATTTCAATCATGAGATGACCTCGTAACGTCGTTGATTGTTTACCGTTATATCCCTTTGTGATGAATAAAAAATGGGTATAACCTTAATCAGTTAATTATATTGGTGTTGATTATTTGTACGACCAACTACCTAAGATTAGAGCACTGGCAAAGTGGGCAGGCTGAAACTTGAGTGAGTGGTTAAATCGGAGTGATGAGAGGCTGTTTAGTGGTTTATGTCTTAAATTTATCAATAATCATCAATATATTCGTCTTCAATCTGAATGCTAGCTGAATGAAATTCCTGTTTACCTATGTTATGGTTATTAAAATACCCCCCCCCCGAGAGACTGCGATTCGCAATCCACGTCTCTACTTAAAACACCGTACTTCTAGCCCCAAGGACGGTGTGAAAAACGCGTAGCACTTTGGCCAGGTGTCTACGAGAGTGTCGAGAATCAAAGGTCTCCCCCGAGGCTGCTCTCAAGCACTACTAAGCCATCGCAGGGACGCGATGGCTTTTCTTTAGGCGAAAAAAAACCGCCATAAAATGGCGGTCAAGGATAGCCGAAAGAGTTTACGCAATCTTACGGATTCTCAGGGGGTAAAGACCGTTAATGTATAAATAATAAACAATTTGGTCAATTGAAATTTAACTAACTACTTAAAAATGACGCATTGCGCTTTACGCTATTGCATGAGGTGTGCGTATTGAGCTTTAAGCGCCTCCAGTTCCCCTGCAAGTCGGGCCGCCGCTTCGCGGCTATCGCCGGCTAACTTATTCGCTTCCGCCAGCTGTTCGCGTTGGCTTTTGGCTTCATTGTGCGCATGAGCCAGTTCCGTTTTAAGATCATTGATACGGGCGTCACTGTCTGCTTTCAGGTCGTCCATTCGGGTCTGAATGGTTTCAACCTTCATCACCGAGGCGTCCAGCTGTTTAGTCAGGTCATGGTTTTCTGTCTGCAGACTGGCCAGTAAGGCAGCCTTTTGCTTGCCATCCTCGATCGCTTGGTGGTATTGCGCTTTCAATGTGTCCAGCTCATCGCTCATTTCATCAGCCAGCTCGACGGCTTCTCTTCTGGTGGCTTCTAATTCCGTGCGGTCGTTGTTCAGAGCCTCCCGTTCACTGTTTAAACGAGAGTTAGCCATTTTCACTGCAATGGTCCAGATTTCTGAACTCAGGCTATTAACACGCGAGGAGATTGCGTCCGGAGGGGTTTCGCGGATGGGCTGTAGGATTTCTTTCTGGTTTTCTCGCCACTCAGTCATCGCATCTGAGATGGTGGTAAAGCTGCCGCTACCGATAATTTTACGAACATTCGATAAGGTTGGCTTTTTGCCTTCTTCTACCAGTTCATCGGCAACAGCGAAGATTTGCTCGGGAGTGATTGCCATCGTAATGCCTCATCAGATTGTATGTTGTAGTATGTTGTATCATACTACAACATACTACAATTTTACAGTCAGGGTTCTGGCTTTACGCTAAACGGATAGGGGATTTACAGGGGGGGGCTTGTGTGCGAAGGGCTTGGACTTGACGGGTGTATTGATCAGTCGAGGTGCTCGCTGAGTTTCCCAATGACTTTTCCAGCGTGAAGGATGTCTTCACCATTATCAGACACACTCATTTCCAGGACATCAGCCCCCAACAATTGCTGTGACAGTCGGTGGAAACAGAGCACTTCATAAAACGGCTTCATCGTAATCGCAAGGTAGCGCAGCACTTTTCTCGCTTCCGGTGCTCCATCCTGTAATGTGGTTGCGCCAATTTTGTTGCCCTGATAATAAAACGTTACTTTGCTATAGATAACGTTAGCGGTGTACTGATTGTTGACTTCAGAGATAAGCTTCATTGCTTCACTCCAGGTAGGTTATTGTTTATTGAATGCGTGTTGTGCCTGACGCGCTAGAGCTCGCGGGCGATTACCCGGCCTTGATAGCAGATCGTTTTCCGGTCTTCGGAATAGTAGAGCTGGTTCATCTTGATGGACGGGAAGCTTAAATGAAGGTCGTAGAACCGCTGGGAGTCCTGCACCAGACCGCGTTTAAGGAACCAATGATCCAGGATCGCGCGTGCTTCCTTCTCATCTCTCACCGTAATGACGGCGACAGAATGGTTGTTGATAAAACACGTGAGTTGGTTTTGGCTGAGTACCGCCGTGTAGGCAGGGCATTGGCTTGAAACTATTTTTATCATCCTGTCTTTCTAGCTTTGTAGATTGGCGGGACTATACCGATAGATTGATTATTCAGCAATTAATCAATGATCAAAAAAAGTGCATTTTTTGCAGTTGTCCGACCGTGCTTAATTTGCGTCTTATATGCTTGGTTTTACACCATTTACAGGTCGCATAGTAAACGCGTAAGGCGTGTGGCTTGACGATCGGGGGGGATGGTTAGTGCAAGGGGAATATAGCCGGGGAGTCCGGTCTATCGGTGAGGGGTTCTGCCTGTTTTTTGAAATAAACCCTATGTGAATTATTTCAGTCACATAGAGTTTTATTTAAACCCTATTTTTTCCGCCAGTTTGACTGGCTAAAACGTTGGTTTAATAGAGAGTGTTTATTGATAGTTCAGAAACACCCAGTCTTCTATGATAAGTTGGGAGGCGACTCTTAACTCTTCCAGCCAATATTTTCCGGAAGAAGACTTACTGGGGCCAACCAAACACATCAATTTCATAGGGCGCAAGCCAAAGCTGTCCATTGGCGTTAACATACCCAAAATCAAGGTGGCTCCAGACGGAAACCCTTGTGCCAATGACCTCACCGCCAGATGATGCCTGGCTCGGAAAATTAATAATGTTCAAACCAGGCTGTGTTACCACCTCTTCAATGCCATGTACCCAATCATCATTAGCATCAAATACCCCAACGCTGATTCTTCTGGCGTGGTTGTCATAGTACTGAACGGAGGTTACTTTTCTTGGCTGATCCAAATACAGGCTAACAAAGGCGTTTTCTTCATCTCCCCCATTGTTCCAGTTACCTGTTACTTCTAAGTCGTCAATAATTCGCCAAGTATCAGGGTTATAACTGCTGGATCCTTGATTAGCTGTATCAGAGGTTCCTGAAATAATCCGAGAAAACCCACTTTTTGGAGTTGAACCAGATGTCACCGTTAACCCATTTGTATCCAAAGGTACCCAAAAATCGGCATTTCTTTGACTGGAATCTACCACAATCGGCAAAACGGTATCCAGAGCATTATGGAACACCAAACCTATTTCTAAGGTGTAATTACCGGGTGCTATTCCTGCTGGAACATTATAGGTTGCACTATTATAAAATGCAGGGCCGGGAAGCCAACCTTTAACTGATAAATCACTGATTGTACTGCTAAAGTCTACAATACTATTTGATGCATCTTTTAATCGAAATGCGACCCGAAAATCTCTATATGGTGGTGCAATTCCCTTGTTTTCCCAAGTCATTGAAACATTCAGTGACTCACCGGCTGCAACAGTATTGGAAGCTTGTTCAGCCGACCAGAGTACTAAACGGAAGCCTAATTTTTTGGCTAAGTAACTCAGGTCATTACGAAAGCCTTGGTTTTGAGGGATAGGCCCCAGCTTGCTGTTAATGTTGGTAACATGCCACGCGATCGCCTTGTTGATGGAGTTCCAAAGATAGTCAAAGTTACCTGCGGTTGGTGAGCCAGGTTCCCAAAGCGCAAGACTATCTCCTGAAATTTCGGTTGAAATTTGCCCTGTTTGCCACAGATCAGCAATCAGGCCTACGTGTTGATCATTATATCGGTTATTAAAATACCCTCTATCGAGATCACCATTTTCATATTCAACTGCTCCCCCCCAGCTATCACCACGCCAGCCTACATTAGCTTGATTTTTAATGTAATTAGCAGGTTCAGATTGCACGGGTGAATAGGCTGTCGCGCGGTAGAACGGCTCTTCCAATGCCATTTTGGGGGTGTTGGGAAAGCTTGCATAATACAAATCAACAATGTCCTGTTGCCTCTGTATACTGGGTCGCGGATCTGGGTCGCCCGGATTCACCGGCATTTGCAACCCAGGGCCTAAGTCATAATGCCACTCACCAAAGAAGCCAACTGAACCAATATCGATCGCATTGAGCGCTCTATGCCCATCAAACTCATTCCCCAGTTTCTGAATTAATTCGGCATGCTCATTCCAGAGTACGGTGTTACTCCAGTCCGCGACATAATATGGGAAACCGGGAGAGCCGACTTCTGACCAATGAGCATATAAATTAGGTTTTGCTAATAACCAATTAGGTAATCCTAGAGAATGTTGCTCACCTACAGGAAAATTTCTCGATGCATTTTTATTCGTTGGAAATTTAGGCCAGGCAAGTTGTATTCGTAAGTCAACCGCCTTGCCTTCGGCGTGGGAACAATCCAGAATTCTTCGGAGCATATTAATGCCGTAAGCATCATTAGCGCCTTCACCGAAATCATCGTCCTCAGGCTCAAAATCCTGCCACATTAAGCGCACATACCTTGACCCGGACTTCAGGCCAGCCTCTTCCAAATGCACATCATTGTCGTCAAAGTTGCAACTATTCAGTTCTGCCAAAGTGGGCGGATGAGAGATCGATGCTTGAAAACCTACGCCGGGTGTTCTGACAACATCCGTTGAAGTTGTTGTAAATGTCTTTGCTACGGAGGGGCTAGATGTGAGTAGAGCGCCTAGGCAACAAGTATTGACAAGTAATCCCCTTAGATACCGTAGTGAGTTTGGCTTCTCTTTCATAGTATAACCCCTTTTACTTATCTAATAAAAAATAGACATACTTTCTAATTATTAATATTGATAGTATAATTATTTGTACAAAATAACAACATTTCATCTATTCTTGCAGCTGATCATGCTATTTCCGCCACTCGTCAATCTTGTCAATTTTCCATTCTGTGGATAGGAATATGGTGGGATTAAATACCTACGGCTAATTTATGAAATGAGTCGCAGGCGTTCATATTTCCCCCTAAAAAACAAGAGTGTCTGATATGTTTGGAAAACCGCTAACGCCCTTTATTCCCTTGTCATTTATGATGCTGTGTACACCGGTAATGGCTGACTGGCCCGTTGCGGTGGCGGATAAGTTTACAATTCACCAAAGCTACCCCTTCGTCGAACTTGATTTACTAAAAAATGATCGTGGCAACAACTTAACGGTCGTGGATGTCAATGAGTGGTCAGAAAAGGGGGCACGTATTTCTTTAAGAACACCAGGAAGGAGTTCCCGAGAGACTTACCATAACTATGGCGATGTTGCCTATGTCCCAAAAGAAGGTTTCTCAGGTGAAGATGGTTTCTGGTACGTGATTGAAGATGATCAGGGGAGAAGAAATTCCGTCAGAGTTGTAGTTGATGTAAAGCCAGAGAGTCTGCCGTTACCTGCGCCTCTGGAAGATGTTGTCGAAGTGCCGAAAGACCAGTCAGTTCGCATCAATGTGACGGAAAACGACTTGTTCAGCAATTTATTCAACCCGTCAGACGTTACATTTCGGGGAGAAATTGTTGACTATAATTTTACCTCTGAACAAGGGGGGAAAATCGAAAAAGTTGAAGTGTATCCGATTGACTTGTTGCAGTTTGGCTCATTTAGAGACGGTTATAGCATTGAGAACACCCTCAGGTATCAGCTGAAGTACACACCGCCCGACGGGTTTGTTGGCACGGATTCATTTACCTATGCGGTCAAAGATTCTAAGAACCAGTTTCGCCAAGAGATTAATGACACGGTGAGTTGGACGAAAGTGACCCTCAATGTGGTTGACAAGGGTATAACAGCCCCCTTTCCTGTTGCCATTCCTGATACAGCCAGCCTTATACTTGGGGGCATAGGTGACCTTACTAATGACATCGATGTATTGAGTAACGATATTGGGAAGCACTTAGTGATTAAGCTCGCCAGTAATTACTCGCAAAACGGTGCCCGTGTCAGCGTTATTCCCAACCACCCCAGTCGCCCCGTAATTCAATATGGCGGAGGCGGGGGGCTTCAGGATCGGGTGTGGTACGTGATCGAAGATGAGTATGGCCGGCAAAACTTCAGTTATGTTGATATTACTCGTACAAACGATTTGAATTAAATTTTATTTGGTGAGACACCCCTGATGTATGAGAACCCGCATTATCAGGGGGCTTATTTTTATTCTGATGCTTCTTAATCTTTTCAAACCACATGCAAAGACCGCAAAACCACTTCTGGCACAGCAGAAACAATCTTCAATAACGCTGCAGCCGACCCGGTCGGATTACGGCGCTTCTGTTCCCCGTTTTGCAATGTACGAGTGCTAATCTGAATCATCTGTGCAAATTCGCGTTGTGTCAGACCTGTTTTAGGGTACATCCCAACAAAGGTACGTAATGCGACATAGAAATGCCCAATTTGGGGTTGTACCTTTCCTTCTGCCATTGGTAGTAACGGAATGACTGTCAGAATTTAGAAATGGATGCTCATTAATAGGTTAAAAATTGCACTACTTAGGTGCTAAGGCGTGACTTTAAAAGGGTCAGGGCGTTAATTGCGCTTTCCTATTGCCATTGCTTTGTATTTTGCAACACCATTACGCAATGCTGACACCCGCATTCTTCCATCGCTCATCAACACGTTGCATAAACGATCCTTTCTGCAAGATATACTTAGTTTCGGTGAGTTTCTTTTTCTTCCCCTAAATCACACGTCATAAATTGCTCTCATCTCGGGAGTTACTAAAACAGCTGAAAGCTAGCTATAGCGACGATGTGGCTAAAACCTATGCCGCGTTATGTACCTTTGTGCAGATGAACCCTGTGTAGGAAAATCTTGTGTCGTACTTTTTGAGGGATATAGATCCTCCAGTGAAGAGAGGCACAATAGGCAAGATGGTAATCACTATTCTTTCAGCAATCGCTCAGATGTCTGAGGTTACATGTGATTAACTGTAGTTAATTACTTTCTGGTTCAGGGTCAACTGGTTTTGTCATTATGTAGAAAGGTACGGTTATGATAGGTACACCTAACCGACTGCAGCAAGACCCTACAAATTCTCGCCAATAAGGCCAAACATGATATCCAACATTATTGAAGGCGAAAGCTCTTAGACATTCTTCCTCAACTTGAGTGGTTGAGAGATATGTAACTACATAGCTTGCTCTAATTTCTAAAGTAGAAGGACTGTCTTCTTCTGAATTTTTAGGTACTAGCTTAAGAGCAACAAAGTATGTGAAAACATATGACCATGAGCATTCGTTTTCATCTTCTTGTGAAGTTATTTTGTTTCCCCTAACCTCTTGTACACCTCCCATGCCGAGAGTATCTAACTCGTCATCAACCATTTTTTGGATATCATAGTCTTTGTCCAGATCAACATTAAAATTGAGCATATTGACTGTATCAATATTAAGACTATCCTTTGCTTTTTCTAACCCCTTGTCCACTTAAGCCGCAACCTTTTTGGGTGACCAAAATGGTTTACTTTCAAACTTTAAGACTTTGTTGTCTGTTATTTCAGTTGGATTACGTTTAGCCTGTGTTCTCTTTAACTTAATCCAGTCTTTACGCTCTCCGTCAATAACTGGGAGTCTAATTTCAGGACTATCAACTTGGTTTTTAATTTCAGGATTATCAACTGGGAGTTTGATTTCAGGTGATATTTCTAATGCAAAGCAGACATCAGAAAAAGTTCCTAATGTCATATTCCTAGTTCCATTAAGAAGCTGGGTAATATAAGCACCTGATTTTCCTAATAAACGAGAAAGCTCTTTTTTAGTAATCCCTTTGTCTTCCATAATTACTAAAAGATCTTCTGTTACGTTATAAATCAGATCTTCACGACAGGCTAATCTTCTCTCTGCTCGACTAAAAGACGCATTTTCTTTGAAAAACATCGTTTTAGAACTCATCTTCATCTACCTCTATTCTCTTCCAGTTTGATGCGACTCGATCCGTATCTTTACTATTCAGTTTTTGGAAGTCTTTATATATATAATGACTAATAAAATAAGTATTTAGATACTTTTCAGAAAGCCAGCAGTAACCCCTGATGGGTTTTCTTTTAAGCGCATTGAATTTCTTTGCTGAGGTATGCCCTGATAGCTTAGGTAGGTCACCTTCACTTGGAAAGTTTTCTTTTGACATCCTATGGCCATCTGCAAGTCTGGCTATCTGTTGTTCCATGCCGCGGCGTAAGGAGTTTGCTTTTCCCTTTTGGCAATGCTTCAAAGCTGCATCGAAACTATCCATAGCTCCACGGCAGTGAACTACCCTGAACTTAGCACCATGATACTCTATTACAGTCTCTTCCTCAGGAGGTGATACTTCAGATCTTTCGTCAGGCACGCTCACCCCATATTACAAATATAGCACACAAAAAATACCACAGTTAACATTTATGTTAACTGTATGGATATAGGCGACAGGCAGTTTTTTCAATATGAAAACTACCTAGGCGTGAGATAATAGCATTAAAAATAACCAAAAAATAAGCGTTATGATTAGTAGGCCTGATGTCAGGCCACATCAAATTAAGGTGGTTTTTTAGTGGGTCAGAATGCGCCACTGGTACATTAGACTGTTTTTCATCCACAGCTGATTGCCAGGCTAACGTCTTTGCCCACCCATCGCTCGAAGCGATCGCGCTTCTGCCAATCTACGCAGACGGTTTTTTGGTTAACCAGCTTTGCCAAAAACTTTGTAGCTGCTTTTCCATAGGCTTGTTTACGCTCTGGTGCATCAATACCGGCTAACCTGATTTTGTGTGTTTTCTTGTTGGCATCGAGCACTTTAACCGTGTCTCCATCTATGACTTTTATGATCTTAGCTTTAAGCGTACAAGCTACGCCTTCACTTTGAATAGGTTGCGTCTCGTTACTCTGACTATAAGCACTAGTAGAGAGTGAGGCGCTTAACAAGGGGTAGAGAATCCAATAAATGGATCTTTGAGGGACTGCCTTGTATAATTGTATTTTCATATTATAGAAATATAATATTAATCTTATTTTAATATTAAAAACGGTGTAAAAATGATTTTAACCGTAGGAAACACAAAAGGCGGAGTAGGTAAAACTACAATGGCACTGAACATCGCCATCGCACGGGCATTAGCTGGACGTGATGTTTGGTTGATCGACGGTGACAGACAGGGAACCGCCCAGACCGCCATTAGCATTCGTGCTGACTCCAACATACAGCCCGGCATTGCTTGTGTGAAATATGACGAAGGATCTTTGCTTAGATCACAAGTCAAACAGCAAGCTAGTAAATTTCAAGACATCATAATCGATGCAGGTGGTCGTGACTCAACTGCATTACGAGCGGCACTGATTCTGTCCGATGTTTTGCTAGTTCCCTTCCAGCCTCGTAGCTATGACGTGTGGGCTCTGGATGATATGGCCGCATTAATTGATGAGGTCAATAGTATGAGGGATGGGCTAAGATCCTATGCCGTTTTAAATTGTGCCGATCCAGGTTCACATTCTCAGGACAATGAGGAAGCCGCAGAAGCGGTAGGGGAGCTATCACAATTCGAGTACTTACCAACACCAATACGCCGACGTAAATCATTCGCTAATGCGGCAGGGCAAGGCATGTCTGTATTGGAATTTAAGCCCCAAGATAAGAAGGCGTGTGCTGAGTTAAATGCTATGATTTCAATGCTTTTTTAATATTAAAAAAGTATCAATTTAATATTAAGGTGATATTTAATGGCCATTACGAAACCGAAGAAAAAAGACACCACCATGGCAACGCAGGACGTTGATGATTTTATAGCAGGAGCACCGGACAGCAAGACATCCGTAAAAGGTGTTAGAAAGGGCAACAAGCAACAGATCAGCCTTACAATAACTCCCGACCTTTTAGAGAAGGTCGATGCACTAGCTAGTAAAATGGGACAGTCTCGGGCAGCAGTAATTAATATGGCAATTTATCAGGCCGTAGAGGACTAGTTAGCCTTCGATTTATCTGACCCAGGTTATTCCTTCTGTAAGTGTGCTGCCGCAAATTTGAATCAAAGTTGTTTAGTTGAATGCATTTAGGAAATGAGGAAATCGTCACCCTTGTGAGAGGACAGTGGTGTCTGACTTCCTCATTCTCTAAACCGGTTACACCGAGTGGTGCGCAATTATTTTTAGTGATGTACTCGGCATCGCTCTACCCCTAGAGCTGAGAACCAATATCCTACTTTTCCAATGAACAGAGCATGAACTCCACGGATAATGTGTTGGCAGGATTGAATGCGATGTCAAAACCCCTCAGGATCAATTGGTTGATCCTGAGGGTAAACCGGCCTAGGCCAGATGATCCTGAACAGTGTAAACGTGCCCACAGAGTGATTTGACCCTTCCCTTGCTCTGCCCCAGTTGGCCCGCTTGAATCAGTTCCAGTTTGTGACAGGCTGGGCATCGGGCCCGAATATCTCCTCCCTGCTCTACCGCTGATTGATTATCAGCATTCAGCACGTACTGAGCGACCACTTTACCGCTGGTTCCATACTCTGGGTTGATCCGAAGAACGCCTTCATGGTTTAGCTGCTCAAGAATGGCAACGGCCTTCTGTTGCCGTGCTGCGTCATCCACAAAACGCACTTTCAGAGCAATCAGTTTTTTCTTCACTGGGGCCTGAGTTGGCTTCAGTGCCTTACTCATGATGGCGGCTTTAATTGCGTCATAGTGGGCGATTGAATAGTCCACCCTTTCGGCACCTTGAATGTCTGTAGTTAGTGAACGTTCACTAACTACAGACAGGGCCTCCGAGCTTGAATCTAAGCGGTTAGGGGGCGTTTGAGCGGTGTTTATTGGTGCACTTGTCGTCGCCGCTGATTCGAGGGTTGAGGGGAGGGGCTTGGACTGAACTTTTTCCCGCAATAAAAACCGGCTAAGTGGGTTTCCCATGGGGGTAAATTCATGGGTCATGGTTTTGAAGTCAGAGCCATCAGACTGCCAGTCATGGTTTACCTTGGCTCTTAGACTAAAGGCAGGCAGGGCCACCAGTGGGTTTACGAATACCGCTGAAAATGCACTGGTGAACATCGCACCCAAACTACAGACCAAAGAGAAGAGGGCAATCGTAAAGCGTTGGCCCGTCGAACCCGTTTCAAAGGTCTCTACCGGTTTCTTCAGTCGGTTAGCGGCTTGCGCTTGGGTAATCGAAATGAGCGCATCCTGAAAGTGCTTCTCCGCCTCCAGCTTGGCAATGGCTCTCGATGGGGCATCCTGAATCAGCTCGGCCCGAGCTAACAGTGAGTCCCGCTCAAACCGTGCCGATTGGCGCAAGTTGCTGAAGCTGCTTTCAGTCAGATTATACGAGGCGGATTGTGTATCACGTTTATCGGCATCGGCTGTCTGACTATTGATGCCTGCAGTGACGGCCATAGACAAAATGGCTAGCGCCAGCAAGCTCTGAATCAGAGTACTCATTGAAAACCCCGTCAGCCGGTAACTCACGATCAATCCCTTGCCGACAGGCACTTCTAAGCAGGCAATCCCAATACCAACCAAACATAACAGCCCGACAAACAACACACTGGTCTCTGGCGTTGTGAGTTTTGAGATAAGGAAGTTAGAAAGGTGATAACAGTTGATCGCCACCAGCGACGCGGTAATAAACAGAAGGCCATATTCCATGTGCCTAGATGCACCCACCTGATGCCCTGCAATCGTTTGATTTCGGAAAGAAGTACTCATGACAACTTCCTCCGGCTAATGGCGTATAGTTCAACGAAGCCTTCACGGCCCATAAAGTGTAAAAACACTTCCCAGCCGTAGGCTCGCTGATCCCGGATATAAATGTCGCGGTCTTGTTGTGAGTCAAAGGTCATTGACTCGATGGGCAAAGACTGTGCATTTTGAGTGCGCACAGACGGAATTACCTGATACTCTGTATCGTGCATTTTTCGATCCTCGTCCGATCGTTAAGTGAAGTCCTTCCCGTTCTGTTGGTAGCAGACGGGTAGGGCGCTAAATTATGTGTTAGTAAAGAGAAACCTCCTTGGTTTACAAAGCCTCGACTACTAATTAAGAATGGTGTGACTTGTTAAATTATAGAGCCTGTCTTTTCTGTTCTTCGGTTAATCGCTGCCTTGCAGTCTCATAACTCTCTCCAGGTTTGGCATGTTTTTCAATAAACTGTTTGGTGATTTTCAACGATGCTTTTTTTTGATATCCCTTAGGTTGAAACTTGAAAATAAAGTGACTCACTCTGCGACCAGTCTTACGTTGCTCGTAGTGAGCCGAAATATCAGAATAAGTATTTATGTCCAGCATTGCAGGCTCAAGAACGCGATGTTTGAAGTCCTTGATAGCGGTATACTTGTTTTCTAAGCCAAGCATTGCTTTGAGATCAGAAATCTCAATAGTACGTTCTCCAAATCTTCCCCATTGAATCATTAGCTCATAAAATCGTATTCCGTAAATACTGGTCATTTCTGCAACTGAGGATAAGCTATACCGAGTGAACTCAGCCTCAAGTAATGAAATGTAAGGGACCATCTGAGCTGCAAACTGCATAATCAACTGTCCTTCGCCTGGAACATAACTGATAGAAGTTATCCAGCGAGTTCGGGTCACTTTTATCTTTGGGTTATCGGGGTCAGGGTTATTGATAGTAACGGAACGATCATAAAGACGTTCTGCTACTCGTTGTAACTCAACATAAGCACCGTTTAGTGGTATATCAAAAATGTCAGCAAACTCAGAAGCAGAAATGACGAAAGCATCGTCAGCTGATAATGACTGGCCTTTTTTAATTTGAGCAATGCAAGTCAAAATCAAACGTTGCTCATTTAAGCTAAGTCGATAACCAGCTTCAACCACCTTGTTTGATTTAACGACAGTCATTCTTTTCATAAATTACAAATGGCCAACCAAAGATTAGTTATTTATAAACTAAGGACGCCAGCCTGTAAAGTCATTTAAAGGACTTTTATATTCACAGACCCTTAATGCAAGGAATTTGTCCCTTTACAGCAAGGAATTTGTCCCTTTATAGCAAGGAATTTGTCCCTTTACAGCAAGGAATTTGTCCCTTTACAGGGTTTCAAGCCTATGATTAATAAAAAGATTTATGCCCCTAAATATTTAAATCTTTAAATATATAAATAGAAGCAGACAAAATAGAAGGGAGTAGTAGACCAACTTAAGCAAGGAATTTGTCCCTTCATAGACATACACCTTCATATGAAAAAAAGGTTTCGATGCTAAAACAGTAAAAATAAAAACGGAAAAAAGGTAGGTTAGGCTCCCTTCCCGCGTTCCCTTACTAGGCTAGATACCAAGGCAACTGATCGACACAGAACTCAGTAGTCTTCAGGGGGTGAAATATATAACAAACGGCTAGTAGCCTTGAACTTCAGCTGGTTGATAACAGGAAGAATTGAGCAAGGAATTTGACCCTAGTCAAAGGATTTAGAATCATTGCAGGTAGCCGCCCATCAGTTAAATACATAACAATAACGCACCGGAAAAAAGGTAGATTTAGAGTTTACTACCGATTCCACATTGTCCAGCCAACCCTTACCGCGCTTCGACATAAACCCCTCAGTTACCAAACCAGCCAACCGCAAAGTAGTTTTAGGGGCTAGCCCCTCTTGCCCGATATCGGGCAATTCACCCCAGGATACACACTAGAAGATTACAGTGGGTTGATTGATGCTTCGTAGTGACTAAAGGCGCGGAGTGGCCTTGGAAGTGGTGCTTTTGGTGATTTTAAAGGCGTCAGGCAGCCCGTTTCAAGTGTTGAGCATGGGTATCCATAGCCTGCGCTGATATAGAGCCTTATACGGCATTCTAGGCGGTTTTATGATGGTCACTTTTTTTAGCCTTCCGGACACGATGTAAGCAATTAGCGAAAGTGGCATACGGCATTGGGATGACCGTGTTGATGGCTTCGTGCAGGATCGGAAGCTTGAACCCCTGTTTGTGCGTGGACTCAATAACGGGCAGCAACTCCGCGATCAGAGAAATCTTGGTCCGTTGTTCGGGGTAAGTTAGAGCGGCAAGTGATTCTTTGAGCGCATCCATACGTGAGCAATCTCCTTAACAGCAGGGGCATATAATCGACAAGAGCCTAACTGTTAATTATAGGCCGCTAAAATGCAATTATTTTGCAACCATTACCCGTGGAAGTTGGCATTTTGTTAACGGTTAGTTAACTAATTGCCACTGGAACGCAATGGATTTGCCACTTTTTAGTTGGTAACCGGTGGTGTGAGCGGCGCATTAGCCGGAGTCCGGTTAATGCGCCGCGGGGTTGAGGTGCTCGGTACGTCACTGTTGCATTTAGACAGTGACGTACCGCTGGGGCTCAGTAGCCAGCTTACTTAGAGCGCTATTTTTAGCCGTGATGGGGCAGTGACAGGCTAACAAAACCTGATATAATCAGTCGCGAAAACGGTTTCAAACCAGCTACGCATTACGGTAGTTGGCAAAGGTTCGACAGCATGATGTAACCGGACCGGATGCTTGGAAACGAGCGTTTCATGCCGCTTCATACCAAAGATCGATAGATCTGGTTTGTAGACATTAAGTGCTTAGCCGCACTATTTTCGTAATCAACGCCGAGAACGCGACACATCGCTAAGGCTTATTTCATCAATCCAACAGGAGAAATACAGGCAAAATAAACCGTAAGACACTGTTAATGCAGTCAATGTATTAACTGGCTTCAATGCTTCACCTTACCCTCACTTTATCGCACAGGCTTGCCCTGGCGGCTTCAACAGACTAATCCTCTCTTGATGGTGATTAACACTTATCCATAGATTCGGATAGCCATATCCATAAGGTGTATTGTCGGTTTAATTGAGTCTGAGTTGGTTTATTACGTCGATGACGGTACGCGACCTGATCCGCGCTGGTGAGTATCCTAGCGAGGTACTGATTCATTGAGTCAGGAGGGCGCTAATAAGCCCTGCCCGTTATTTGTCATCGTGATGAGTATCGTTGTGTTTGTGTTTCAACCAGTAGGCAAAGCTGATAAGCCCTATCAGCACGAGCCCTAATATCAGCGTAAAAAGTTCTATAGTAGTCATGTCTCCTCCTTGTTGTGTCTATAGTTAATTGGACATTAGAGGGATAGATCAGGCCTTAACCGGGTCAACAGGCATTACCGGATATATTGGGGCCGTAGTGTTGCATGTTTAAAGCTGTAGCACTCGACCGTACAGAAGAAGCAACCATTCACTTTTCTAAAATGCTGACGCGCTTCAAGAAGTGCTTCTTGACAGGTTGGGAACACCCCTAAGAATATCCGATGATCGCCTGCTGGCAGACAGTTGCACTCAAATGTGTGAATATCATGAGTACCCTCCAACTGTTTGTTTTTGTCGACAAAATACAGATTCATGCAAGGAGTTCGAAATGATTATAAACGTCATGCTGTGCAAATATTATCCTATATTTGTACCATGCTCAGCTAATAGCAGAAACTAGAATGAATGTGTACTTTGTGAATAAAACTTGCCAGTCCAACGGTCGCCGTGAAATACATCAAGCTAACTGTAACTACCTTCCGCCACCTGGCCATCGAATTTACCTCGGTACATTTAGCACCTGCCAACAGGCTATTGCTGAAGCTAAAAAACATTTTGGCACGGTTAGTGGTTGCTATTTTTGTTCTGTATTGTGTCATGCCAAGTAGTCGTTATCATGGCGAAAAAAACTACGTCCTTGAACCTATTAGTAAGCATTAATAGAATTATCTCTAATATGAACACCAGCTGAATGACGTCTTTAGTGACCTATGCTAGAGTGAGTGAAGATAACCCCAAGAGACTACGACTAGCCCCCCTTGTCTCTGTCTAAAACACGGTGCTTTAGCCCCGAGAGCCGTGTGAAAAATCGTAGCGAATTGCCAAGACGTCTACGAGAGTGTCGAGAATCACCAGCTTTCCACTAGCCTGGTCTCAAGCACTACTAAGCCATCGCAGGGACGCGATGGCTTTTCTTTGGATAGTCTAAAAGCAATTTAAATAAACCATATTTCATTAAGTAGAGTTAAAAGTACTTAAAATTCAATAATAGCTAAAGATGGATTACACTTAGTGAGTTATACAGCCTGGCTAAATACAGGTGGATAATTGATAGAGCCATAGCCATGCTTGAAAGTGCACCTATTATGCTACATTAAACAAAGTCGTGCGGTGGGAGCATGACAGCTAAAGGAGAGAGGGGTGAAACATCTTACGACCTGCAACTTATTAAAAGAGCTGCGCGCTTTCTGTGTGACAAGACAAGAAGGCAGTATGAGTAAAGCGGCGGAAATATTGTATGCCAGTCAGCCAACGATCTCGTTACAAGTAAAAGTACTGGAAGAGGCGTTGAAGGTTAAGCTGTTTCTGCGTCGTGGTCCCCGTTTAACACTGACTACAGAGGGTGAAATACTCTACGACCTGGTAAGCCCGCTGATTCAAGGCATTGATGGGATAAAGAATAATTTCACCGCACATTATGACAACCTTAGCAGCGGTGAACTGACCATTGCTGCAGAAGCATCCACGATACTCTACCTCTTACAACGATCCCTCCAAACATTCGTTCACGATTATCCAGGGATTAGACTTAAGCTAGCCAATGTGACTGGCTACGAGGCTCGTCATTTAATTCTGACGGACAAAGCCGATTTAGCGGTCAGTTCTGTATTAGAGCTCCCAAAAGGGCTGAATGCTTCGCTTTTGGCTTCATATTCTTTAGTTTTGATCATGCCAAAAAATCACCCTCTTACCGAGTTACCTAAGATTACACTGAGTGATATTGGCCGGTATGGGATGATCACACCGTCTTCTGAATATAGCAGCTGTCGTTTGGTGAAAATGGTGTTTGCGTTGAACGGTAGCAGCTATACAGTTGCTCTGGAAGTTGATGGGTGGGAGGCGGCCAAAAAATACGTCCACATTGGCGTTGGGATTTCAATAGTCACTGAAATTTGCATTACAGAATCAGATCGTGAGCAATTCGCCATCGTGAAGTTAGACGAGTTTTTCCCAGCGCGAAGATATGGAATTATTACAAGAGCAACAAGGGTCTTATCGGCACCTGCACAGAAGCTCATTGAAATACTCAATGATGAGTACCAAGGGCAGCCCTCTAAAGTGGGTATATAGTAACCATATAATAAAGAGCAGCGTTGGGTCGTTAGACAAGGGCAGCGACGAAGGCCTATAGGTTACAAAATCACACGGAGTTATCAGCAACTACAAGTCACATTGATTTGAGTTGGTAATGCTTCAGCTAAACTCAGGACAATAAAAAGGCACCCCTAGGGGTGCCTCAGACTGCTGACAAAGCTCTAGCCATTTGGCTGGAGCTTTTTCATAATGGGGAATGTTAAAAAACCGACCTCAAACCCAATCTGAACTCGAGTTTGTCTGCATAGACCAACTCGTTCCCACCGATCATTTACTGCGTAAGATCGATACCAGCGTCGATTTCACCTTCATCCATCCTCTCGTCAAACACCTTTATTGCCAAGACAACGGTCGCCCGGCATTAGATCCAACACTTCTGTTCAAGTTACTCTTCATCGGCTATTTATTTGGTATCCGCAGTGAACGCCAACTGATTCGTGAAGTGCAAGTTAATGTTGCCTACCGTTGGTTCTTAGGCTTAAGTCTGACCGACAAAGTACCGAATGCTTCGACATTGAGTCAAAACCGGATACGCCGATTTAATGAGTCTGATGTGTACCAGAATATCTTCGACAATATTGTTGAACAAGCCATGAAGAAGCGGATGGTGAGTGGCCGAACACTCTATACCGACTCCACTCATTTAAAAGCCAATGCAAATAAAAATAAGCACTGCAAAGTCCTTGTGCAACAAGCGCGACAAGCTTACTTGGATGATTTAGATGAAGCGGTCAGGGAGGATCGTATTCATCATGGGAAAAAGCCTTTACCTGCCGTCGAACAGTCAACAGCTGAGCGAGAAATTAAGCAAAGTACCACAGACGCTGATAGTGGCTATATGGTGCGTGATGGCAAGCCCAAAGGCTTCTTTTACCTAGACCATCGCAGCGTAGACAGTCGCTGTAATATCATTACCGATGTGCATGTAACGGCAGGTAATATGCATGACGCCGTTCCTTATCTGGATCGCTTGAAAAGGCAAAAAGAACGCTTTGGTTTTGCTATTGAATCTGTTGGTTTAGACGCGGGCTACTTCACCGCAGCCATCTGTAAAGGCTTAGAGAGTCGTAAGATTTATGCTGCCATAGGCTACCGTCGGCCAACCCATAGAAAGGGGTATTTTTACAAGCGCGAGTATCGCTATGACGCATCAGAAAACCACTACACGTGTCCGGAGGGTCAGGTATTAAAGTATGCAACAACCAGCCGGGAAGGCTATCGTCATTACCAATCTGATCCGGGTCATTGCGCTACGTGTGCCAGCAGGGAGAAGTGCACACGCAGTGCCAATCATGTCAAAACAATCACTCGCCATGTCTGGGAAGACAGTAAAGAACGTATCAATCAGCATCGTTTAACGGACGAGGGAAAAGCTGTTTATGTCAGAAGAAAAGAGACCGTTGAGCGTAGTTTTGCGGATGCAAAGCAGCTTCATGGTTATCGCTATGCTCAATTTAGAGGGCGAAGCAAAGTACAGGCACAATGTTTAATGGTTGCTGCGGCTCAAAATATGAAAAAGATTGCGTTGATGGGGAAATAGGCTCGGTTCAACGTATTTATTGGATGATAAAGTGCAAGAAATGAGTCTGAGCCTCCTCAATAGATCTTCTCGTTGCAATGACGGACTTGATTTTTAAATCATGAGAGAAAAGCTATAAGGTTGCTGATTACCCTTAAAAACCAATAAACCCCAAAAAAGTATTGGGGTTTATCAGCAGTCTGAGGCACCCCTAGGGGTGCCTTTTAACTGGGCTTCTTGGCTATATCCAGACCCGCTGGAAACCTGTAAACAGGTGAGAGTATCGCACCGCCGAAGCGATCCCGTTCATACGATAGTAATATGATGGTAAGCCGTTATTTCCTTGCTTACCAGTTAGACGCGGTTATTCAGTAGATCTTGGATGCGCATTCATTGTCCATTAGCGTCACTTTAGGCTGCTTGTCATACTTTTACGCGACTGAAAATCAGAGGGCTTGCTTGGCCTTGTTAATGACGTTGTAAACGCTAGCCACTGAGATGCCGACATGCTCCGCTATCGCAACTTTAGTGAGCCCCTGATCCACTAGCGACAAGATCTCAGCGGTCTTGTTCTGAGCGATTGGTTTGCGACCGGTGTATTTTCCTTTGGCTTTAGCCGCTGCAATTCCTTCGAGTTGTCGCTCTTTTCGAATATTCGTTTCAAATTCAGCAAAGGTGGCTAGCATGCCGAGAAAAGCCCGACCGTGTGGGGTACTGGTATCGATACGCTGATCCAATACCAACAAACTGATGTGGCGTTGTTCCAGGGCATGAATCAGATTGTGCAAGTCGCGTGCGGATCGTGCCAGACGATCAATTTTGGTGATGACGAGTGTGTCGCCTTCCCGCAAATAATCCAGACACTCCGCTAAGGCGGTACGGTGCTTGGTGCTGCTGCCAGATTCCTTTTCAGAGAACACTTTTTTGCAGTGGGCGGCAGTCACTCTTTCCAGCTGTGTGGTGGTGTCCTGATCTAATGATGAAACTCTGACGTATCCGACTAAGGCCATGTTGATATTACAAATAGGGTTTAGAGGTTTTTATAATACCCTCTAAAAACTGTAAATATAACCCTATTTAGACTTGTTTCGGGTAACCACAACCCCTCTAAATAGGGTGTACTCTAATTAGAGGGGGTTGTTATAGTTTAACAATTTAGTTAACTACAAAAACAGTCGGAAGCCCCTCTACGAAAGGATATTTGTTTTGGTTGGCTTCGCCCGCTGGAGTTTTGGCCAAAGATGGTTATGATAGCCCCAGACTATACAGCGGCGATGTGATTCGATTTAGACTGCTGCTGTTCAATAAACTGTTGAACTAAACCGCTTCGCGGTAGCTTACTGATTTTCAACTATTTTTCTGTGCATGAGCCAAACTTAAATTGTTATTAAACAGACAATTTAAGGTGGTTCATTATGAAAGTCAGCCCCTTACGCCAGCGCATGCTGGATGTTCTTCAACTGCGTGGCAGTGCCCCCAGCACCGTAAACACCTACATCCATGCTGTCGAATATCTGAGTCGGCACTATCGGCGCTCTCCTGATCAGATC
>Ga0193961_1000256_pt1 | contig 21755 bp, 15 predicted proteins | sample FB_4_MG_FD_140371 | JGI IMG/M metagenome (GOLD analysis project Ga0193961, IMG submission 140371) | Microbial mat bacterial communities from the Broadkill River, Lewes, Delaware, United States - FB_4_MG | ecosystem: Environmental > Aquatic > Freshwater > River > Microbial mats | place: USA...
ACTGATGTTTCAAACGCATCTCTTTCTTCGAGTGTTTGAAGAGTACGGGAAGATATTTGCAGTCCATTGTTGGTTGTAAGTGTGTTTTGTGAAAGCACAGCGTCGGGTTGTTCGGTGTGACAGCGACCGATCATTCGCTCTGATGACCGATCATTCGGCCCGATGACCGATCGCTCGCGCCGATCGATCACCGATCGTGACCGATAAACAATCACTTGAATATCAACAATGTCTTCTCGGTCACTCTCGCGTGGTCAACGTACTTCCACATCTGCCACATCTGCCTCGTCGGGCTCTCGCGATACTCGGCAAACATCGCAACGCGTGCAGACGCGCAAGCGGAAAACGCGATCGGAAACGCGCGGCTCCACCGATGACGCTGACAATGTCCAATTCAGAGATGATGACGAAAAAGACGACAACGACGACGACGAATACGATGACGACGACATCTCGATCAGCGCCAAGCGCACCATGCACGTTGCAGAAAATGCGCAACCACAGGCGCCCACCAACACGGTATTTGCGACCGACTGGGCACCGCACAACGCACTCGATCCGGCGAGCGAGGCAGCGAAAGACGCCATGAAACAATTTCTGTTTCCCGCGTTTTGTCCTCTTTCACAAGAACGCGGCATTCCGCTGCACGATGTGTGCATTGTCGACGGCACAGCGTACACAAAAAGTCTTCTGAAGATGCACGCCGCGACATTCACAAACAAGAGCGACATGCCGACCAATCCGATGACGCGAAGCCCAATCGCCGACTCTGTTCTCTGCGATGTTCTCGGCTTTGCGCTGAATGATTTTCGCGCCTACCGCATTAAGAACGCGCAGAAAAACGAGATAGAAGTCCAGCAAACATTGCAGCAGGACCTCAGCGCTGCGCAATTCATCACCGAGCACAATCGCGAACTGGACACGTTTCTCGAGATGACGCTTCGTGCGCTGGTCGAAGATCAGTTTAATGACGCATACATGTCCGTGTTCAATTCAATAATAGAACGACAGTCGATTGAGCGTCTCATCAACGCGTACGAGACGGCTGCGAGAGACTTGGAGCACAATACCGACGACGATCGGCAACGTGCCGTCGCCGCTGCTCCTCTCGCGCTCCTCGATCGGCTATTCAACATTCTCGATCTTTCAGCAGATCTCTCGGTGCACGTTCTCGATCTCTTGGGCGACAACCTATTCAATTATGACACACTGCTGACAAAGGCTGTCGATTGCCACACGTGGCGCATTGCATTTGTTTTGCTCACGTGTGACGCCGATGTCGAGGACAACGAAGTGGTACATTGTGCGCTGCGGCACGCATTGCAGTGCGGTCCGACACAACTCGTCAACAAACTGCTTGTGCAGTGTCACGATCGTGTGCGCGCGTTTGCCGCGACCTGCTCTTCCGAGGAGACTGTGTGTGGCATTTGCCAACCCTACGAGTGTCACTCTACGTACAATCTGACAGTTGCCGTTCAAAACGTCTTTACGTTCTACTCTGCCCTGGGATGTCTCACAGAAGACACGATGTCTTCAATTTTTGTGCAATATTTGGGAGAGCCCAACGCAATACCGCATCATCTGTACGAAGCGGCGGCGACAATCTTTACACAGCACGCAGATCATATATTTGCTTCCAAAGATTCGACGATGCTTGACAAAGTCTTTGCCGACGTGATCAACAATCTCGATAAACCTGGCGCTCTTGTGTTTTGTCGTGCCATATTCAGTGCCGCTGTGCGACTCGGCCGTATTCATGAAATTGACGCTCCGGGCACTTGGCCGTTGTTGTGCACCATTATCGCGCACGAAACCGCGCCACACACAACGGCGTCAAAGAGCACTTTCAACTCGGCAGAACGACAAAGCGATCGATTTTCATGTGAAATCGTAACGTTTATTGTCGATGGTACACGCGAGTTTCAACCCAACACGGTGCGCAAGTGCCGCTTTTGGAGAAAACTCTCTGCGGCGTGCGCACATCGCCGAATTGCTGCCACTTCTGACGAGTGTGCATTCGACGTGATGTATCGCCATTTTCGGAAATATCGACGTTTGTGCGCCGACTCTTTAGCCAATCTCCGCGAAACACCGACAAGCTGTGCTGGTTGGTGGTCAAAAACTCTCGGCAGTGTGGTTAAAAAGGACTATGCGCAGTTTCGCGACACCGGACGCTTTGACATCTCCCGAACACTGCGGTTCTACACCGGTCAATTTGACGCCGTTGTGGAGCACAACAACTCTGCCGTCGTGAAATACCTATTTTCGTGCACCAGTACAGTCGATTATCGGTGCGCGGAAGCTGAGCCGGCGATCTACAAACTGTTGCGGCACACGTTGATGGTTCTCAGCAAGCGAGGACGCTTTCACGTGCTCTCGGAACAGAGTCCGAACAATGTCAAGAATATGCTGACGTTTGGCGTTTTCATGAAATCGGCTCGCCTGCTGACACTAATTGTGCGCGACGTTCTCTGCGTCGCTGTCGGTGGGCGGTTCGACGACCAACACGTCGATGCTGCTGGCAATACGATTGTGACGCCGCTCACTGCCTCTGTCTGTCAAGAGGTTGTGTATAGAGCGGCCGTACTTGAGCACAATGGCATCTTGCAATACCTTTTGGGGCTTCTCGGCGTTTCGTTATCTTGTGAAGATCCGTTTTTTGATCTCGGCCTCGCTGCACGATTGGCCAAAGTGGCGGTGACGGGGCGCATGTCGATGGCAACCACCAACACCTATGTCGATCTGTTTTTGGAGAAAAAGCGTCGCGCCTTTCTCGCCGAGTATCCGACGCAAGCTGAAGACCAGCTGGCGTGGAAGCAGCAAAAACTGTCTGCTATTCATGGCCTACTCTACTCTGCGATGTACGCGAGCGCCGAAGCCAAAGTTCGTTTTCTTTTCGAACGGCGCCTCGCCTGCTCTCCGTCGCTGAGCGCGCCGACAGAGTTTAACCTTTGGAGGAATTTGCTCGGCAACGCCGCTTCAAAGCCTCTCCGCCATTGGCTCCTCTTGGCCGACATTCAAGTGACGCTTGAAAGATGGTTTGACATACTCTTCATGTTGCCAGCAACTGACAATGGCGCATTTCAAAGTTGGATGAGGCATTTTCAACAGGCTTACGCCGACAGTAGCGCCATCAGCAAAACTGCAACCGACGCTATGTGTAGAAACCAGCTTCGCCGCGCATGTCGCATCGGAAACGTCGATATGCTGAATCGTCTTGTCGGTCTGATGCCTGCGCTTGGTCACAACGACATCGAACAGCTTTTTCCTGCGGCTCTGCAACCAGAGTGTCCTGAAAGAAGCACCATAATGTTCTTGACAGTGCAAAAGATGTGGCTCGATCACCGCGAGCGTCGACCGAGCGCCAAGAAAAACTTTGGCCTCTTTGGCAACACGCTTTTGCGCGCCATTCATTGCAATCTGCCGCAAGTTGTCGCACACATTCTGAACATGGAAAAAGAGTGGGTTTCCGGTTTGCTGCCCATTGATGTTGCGTACCGCTTGATTCAAGATGCCGCTCTGCGCTGTGTAGAGGCCTGCAAGCCGGCATGTTTGGAACAGTTGATTGCATCAGAGCGATTTTGGAAAGCGCACGCTCATAGCGGTGATTTTAGAAACCAATTGCACACCACTATGCTTGCGTGTCCGTCGTGCGCAGCCGTGTTTTCCGCCAAAGAAGCCGAGGTATTGGCACACATTTGACGGCGATTGAACGCCAAGGCACACAAACACGCCACAAGTAAATGAGCAAAGATTACATCAAACGAAAGACGACCAATCACTTTCATTAATTGCTCTCCTCCCCAGCAGCGCCGTCCAACGCTTTGTCGTGCAGCAGAGCGTCGCTGGCAACCGATGTGCGTGTGGCGACGCAAAGTACACCGTTCACATTCAACACGGCCATATCAAACTTTCCGTTGCGTCCACGAAAAAATAACCGATTCCTGGTGCTGTAGGGAAAACGACGTTGCTCTTTCGTGACGCTGTCGGCGCTTCTTTCGTCAGCGCTATGGCTGCTTTCCTCGTCGTCGCTGCTCAATGATCCACCCGCGTGTGCAGAGTTTCGCTCTGCAATGTCCAGCGATCGATCTTTCACAAACAAAAACTCAAAGACGCCGCTTCTGTTGCGCGAGCGAATGGCGGCCGCCAGCCGATAACGCACGTTGTCAATTGTCCAACAGGCACTCTTGTCAAATACGACGCGTCGACCGTCCCCTGTTGAGCCGACAAACGGAAGTTGCACTGTGTTGAGCCATGTGTTGAGGTATGTTTGGGACACAATTGACGGCAGTTGTGTTTTTCTGCACTCTTTACGCAGCGCTGCAGCTGCAACCGACGCTGCAGACTTTTTGCAACTCATTATTTTTTTCGGAAAGCGCCGTGGTGTGGGCGCATGATATTTTTTTCGCGCACAAAGCATTCAAACGAAAGCTATGAGCAACTCTGCTGGACAGGAAATCGATACGCTTCCTCAGACGACGCGTCCACCCGCCCATGTAGGTGCATCGATTGTACTGCCGACAAACGGAAAAGGCAAAACCGACACGCGATTTGGATACAAGCCGGTCCATGATTCGGGACGGGTTGGTCGCCGCCTGTTGGCCGTCGCAGACACGCTCGACGTCGACGTGGGCAGTATTGAATTTTGCAGCGATCTTGCCGTGGACATTGATGCTGCCTCGCGCACTGTTTGTCACCATGGATTTGTCAACGCGGTGACAGAGGCGTTTGCCAACGAATTTCCGCTGTCGTTGTCGCCCGACCACATTCATACGCTCATCGTACAGGCCTGCTCGGAACATGTCAACGCCAATTCAGAAGACTTGCGGGATGTTCTGGTTGCGTTTGACGGCAAAACCAACATTACTGTCAACGCCGACTATCTTGTTCGCAAAGGCCGCGGAGAAAACCCCAACAATTCAGACTGGCCGCGAGTCTTTCCCGATTTCGAAGAGGCGCTCACGGCGTCTATCAAACAGCCGCAATTGACCGCTCTAATTACACTGCCCTATTCGACGACAACGCTCACGGAGCGCACCGTGTTTTCCGTTAGTCTGATGAGCACACTCAAAAAGTACTTTTCGTACACTGTGCGCACTCGGTGCGGCATTCCGCGTGTCGATTTGCTCGGCTGTCGTGCCGACTGGGTCAATCTGATTTCGCGAACAGTCGCAATTTGCAAGCTTCTCAAAATGGACGCATGGTTGGACGACCTTTTGCCAGTTCTCGAGCGCTTTGTGCAACTGTTTGATTTGACCGACGGCGGAAATCCGCCACCAGATGTGGTTGCCCATTGGGACAGCATGTTTTACTATGGCCGCGCACAACGCAGCGGCGAGTCTCCTCATTGCACCGGATGGATCAATGTGTTTTTTCCGTACCGAAACGGAGCCTACACTCATCAAGCAGACACCTATGCGAACACGCGTTATTCATTTGGGACTTTTCCGTCCGGTGCAAACACCGCTCCGTTTGTCTGGGATTATTTCGGAGAAGAATTGTCGATGAATTTTGCAGCCGGCTTTACCACGCGCATTGGACGCTGCGCACACACTGACGGTGCGCCTCGGCACGACGTCGTTCCCGTGCTGTTTTGTGCGGTCGTTCACCGCCATTCGGACGATTCCGAAGAGGAAAGCGAATGCAGTTGTGAAGACCTCGGCGCATCTTCAGCCTGCAGCGCGAGCACATGTGATGTGAAACCTACGTTTAAAACAGACGCAGAGCGCATTTATTCTGCTGCGCGCAACATGAAACTGTTTTGATCGATCAGTCTTCCCCGATACAACGACCAATGAGTGCGAAAACAGAGTGAAGAAACAGCTTTGTCGTGATTTTATTCAGTAGCGTTGATCTTTACAATCAGGTTCCACGCATCAAAGCGCGGCACAGTGCAGATACCAGCAAACAGTGTGTGTGCGCAATATACAGTGTAAACTACAAGAACAGGCAACTTGAGTGGCCGCAGAAAAATCGCCACGTTGAGCAATCGTTCTTCCTCTTGTCGCATCATAGAGTTTTTCAACACCGCGATAATCGGTTTGTCGTGCCGAACCAATGCGTCACGAAGGGGTGTGTCACCGTACTTGTCCCGCGCAAGTATTTGTGCACCGCGCTCAAGCAGACGCTCAATTGTCGGAATATGGCCCTGCCACACTGCGTAATGCAGGGGAGTTGAAAGGCAAACGGTATTTTGGCAGTTTGGATCAGCGCCGCGCTCGATGAGATCGACCACCAAACTATCTCGACCCCTTTCCGCCGCGTAAAGAAGCGGCGTGCCGCCGAGCCGATTGCGAATATGAATATTGGCCCCGTTGTCAACGAGCAATCTTGCAATCTTTATGTTGCCGAGTGAGATGGCCAAAAACAACGGAGCACAAACGCCGTTGAATGCCTCATTGACATGGTCTGTAGATAGTGCCAACAATCTTGCAAGTTGGTCTGCATCATTCGCAAAAATTGCCATGTGAAGTTTTTCGATCGACATTGTTTGCAGTGTGCGTAATTTGGTGGATAGTTTGCTTGCGGGTTTAATGTTTACCACTTGCACGATAGCGTTCGATTCGAGTGCGCGTTTCTTGCAGTGGTTCTGTGGTGCCGTCCCAAAGTCGCCGACAAAAGTGCAGCGCCGACACAGCGTCGGCGCTCGATGCCCACGCACCAAGATTCTTTTCGCGACACGCCGAGCCAGATTGCGCGGCACATATACAGCGCTGTTCATTGTCATCGCAGTGGCGTTCCAGAAATGTTTGCTGCACTTGCCAGAGCGAGCGCATGGCATCTGCCGAGCGATTGGTCAGATTGCCAGGCAGTTGTCGGACTGTGTGGTTGTCAGACGAATAGCGCAGCAGCGTCACAATGCTATGCATATAAATGATGTACCAGCATATCTTTGAAAAAGTGTAGAAATCAATCTGTTTGCGTGCATCGCCACCCAGCATGTTGATATATGCCGGCTTGATGAGATGTTGATTGAGAAACGAACCGAGTGTGACGCCCTGTGCATTGGCATTTGCCAGATAAGAGATGGAGCCAACCTGCCGCTTCACGTGCTCGAGTGCACGAGACAGCGACGCCGCAACGCACGTTGCCTGTTGACGGACGGCCGAGCCGTCTTGTTGCGGCTCCGAGTGTGCCGTCTCGTTGCGCTTTAGTGCAAGACTGTCGTTGGCTCGACGGCAATGCTCGGCGCAACACTCGTCGTCTTTTGTGCTGCACACTGTTTGACACAGATCTTGCGGATAGTTAAGAAAAAGCATGTACAGCCACTCAAAGAGTGCCGTCATAAATGAACGCTCGTCAACCAGCATGTTCTGTGCAACGGCACCGCACATGTCTGGATGCCACGGCTTGTCTAATTTTTGATTGACGAGATTGTGCAGCGTATAGACGTACATCTCTGCGCTATTTGTGCACACTGGTTGCAGTAGCAGCGGACCTTGCACCCACTTTCGCAGATCGAGCACTCGAATGAAGACGCGATACGAGTCGCGGCAGAACGAGCAGGGAAGAACCATTGCGTGACCGGACAAGAGCAGCGCAAAAGACTCTCTAATTTGTTCGCACCACGGTTCGGTACGGTCTTGCGGAGCAATGAGTCTCGGGATTGTGTGCAGCAGCGACCATGCCACCGGACCAAACTTTTGTGAATTCATTGTGTCTCGCAGTCAGTCGGTTGTCGCTTTGAACACACAATAAACAGTTTGGAAAAAGTTGCAACTCGGCTCACGTTTTTGTGGGCCGGCGGGCGAGTGTGTGTATTTGTTGCGACATTAACGTGACACACAAAAAACTCTTTTGGCGACGAGCGGTACCTTTGAGCAGAAAAACGGAAAAAAAGGCGACTGCGTTTGCACCGCGCATTTTTATTGATCTGCTCGCTCACACAATCGACGATCTGTGGCGCTCTCAGTGACTCGCTTGAGCGCCTTTTGACACGCCACCGCCGAGAGATTCGTCGCTTGTGATTGGTGCACCGCCTGTTGTGATGTGGCAGCCAGCTGTTGACTCGGCGTGGTCAATGTGCGCGTGACAATGCGCTGACCACCGTGAAGAAGTAGTTTTGCGGCACCCACACCTACATTCATCTTTCTTTCGAGAGTACCGACAAGCAAGCGTCTTTTTGACAAGTGTTTGTTTTCTTGCCTCGGTCGGTCGGTTGGCGCGGCAAATTGTCGTGACGACGTTTGTTGATGTCTGAAAAAAAACGCTACAAACAAAAAAAGCTGTTGGTTGTTTTTTTGTTTCAAAATTACTCGTCGCTCACCTGTTTTGATGTAAACCAACGACGCACAAGTGAAAGATGAGCGCGCCAGCAAGTAGCGCTGAGAGCAGCACGTTGGCAGATCTTCAACCAGATGCGTTTGATCCATTTAACAATGACATTGGTACCGTGAGCATGGCTGTACTGGCCAATCCGGCTAAATTGGCTCCAAACATTCTTCCGCTAAGCGAGGGCGTTCCGCCGCCGGTTGCGCAGGACGAGCAGGCCGAAAGCGAGGTTTTGATTGACGAAGCCGACCGAATGCACTTTAGCGACGTCTCGCAGACAACCGACGAGATTTTGATGGGAAAGATGGAATCGGCCGGGTTTCATCCCGGCGGCGGCGGCGGCGGTGGCGGCGGACTCGACACTACGTTTCACAACATTGGTGGAGCCGCGTCTACAATGGCCGCTCAATTCGACCCGTTTGCCCAAAGTCACCAGACGCCTGCGCAAGATGAGCAGGATCTCAATCCGTACGAGAATCGCTTCACTGCACCACAAAAGGAACTAGAGGCGAGCGGCGTCGCTTCTGACAATCTTTTCGAGGACAATGGCTCTCGATCCGGGAGTAGGGGTGACGGATCGAATGACCGCACGCAACGCGTGAGAATCAATCTCGACAACAATGCGGTCAACACATTCGACGCATCGGTGTTTCGTACGCACGGTGGCGGCAGCATGCGACAGGGTCGTGACAGCGAGCGAGACGAAAGCGATCGCGACAGCGACAGTCGTCATCGCCGCCGTCGGCACAGCAGGCGTGATCGCCGGCACCGTCGGCGCCATCACGGGGACGTTGAGGACGACGACTCGTCCGAGTCGAGCGACAGTGAGAGCGACGATGATTCGGCGTCGCAAACGCCAACGGAGAGTGACGCAACTGCCTTTGAACAGCAGCAGCGTGAGCACTCGCGACAGCGCCGAAAGGTCGAAGGTCGTCGCCGTCGTCGCTTGCCACACGAACGCACTGTCGGCGAACAGCACGCCGAGCGCTTTGAGGATTGGGAAAGAGAAGTCCAACAAAACGTGCAGAAAGAGGTGAACAATGAGAAGCGCGAACTGCTGCTTATGTTTGCCGAGCGAGAGCAAGAGGGCTTTAAAATGCTGCGCACATTTAACATGCAAAGCGATTTGAACGAGATGCGCTGGTGGTACTACAAACTGCTGCGCGACGCGCGCACAGACGACGAAGTTGCACAGATGCGCTCACACATGGTCGAAGGGACGCGCATGTTGCTCTTCATCAACGACAATCTGCTCAACAACCCGCTTGGCCTGTCAAACATGAACGATTTTCCCGAGCAGTTGTCGGCCATGCTCGTTGGCACGTGGGATCGACACTTGCGCGACCATGTGAAACAACAGCACACGCTGCAGGGTCCGCCAGCACAACCGCTGAAAAACCTGACCATCAACTTTATGCACCTGCTCATCTCGCATCATCGCAAAAAGGCCGCGGAAGAGCAAAAAGAGAAACAAGAGCAAGAAGCGGCGCAGCGCAGTGCAATGTTGGCTGCGCACTCTGGTTCTGCGAGTCCATTCGAGATGATCTTTGGCAAAAAGACGTCGCTGATGCGCGATTCGGCCGGCATCAACAACATTTCTGTTCCATCGCCAGCAATCGATCCAGACTATGCCGAGTTTCTGCGTTACAAGCAAACCAACGATCCCGAGTACCAGCGCTTCTTGCGATTCAAGGCCGGCGCAAGCGGTGCGGCAAACAGTGCTCCGCAAACGCCGCCGGTTCCGCGCGCCTTTCTCAGCGGCGGCGGCGCGCCGTCTTTCGGCACGCAACTCGGCTCTTCCATTCCCAGCAATATGCGCCCACCCGATATTGCATCACTCAACAACAGTACAGTCAGTGCGGCCGCATCCCGGCCGGATTTTCGGCTGCCGGCGGGCTCTCATCGGTCCACCCTGACAACACAGAGCAACGCACCACAAGTGGCAGCGGAAGCTTCAGTGACGCGTTCTAACTCGCGGCCCGTCGGCAACAACAACTCTCAGAACGCAACAAGCGGGTCGCACACGTCGAGCAAACGTGTTCCAACGCGCTCGCAACCACAAGCAGACGCCTCTCTGCTCTTGTCGACATCGGATGCGGGGCATTCAGAGTCGACAGAAAACAGTATGGCAGATGCTGCAGAGGCGGCGGCTGCCGCCGCAGCGGCGGCCGCACAAAGATCAAATGCCGACCGACCGCCAACACCGTCGTCCAGCATGACTCATCGCACTCTGTCGCCACCGACGCGCCGATCGGCATCGGAAATCACTCGAAGCACCACTGTGAGTCAGCTGCAGCAACAATTGATGGAAAAGAGCGGACACAATTTACCCGCAGGCCCTGACGTGTCGCGCGAACAGATCTTGCAACTGCAGCGTCGCATCGCCACTGCGGCGAAAGCACGTGATCAACAACGACCGAATGAACCGGCGCGCGCGGCCACCCCGACACGGCGGATTGTGTTGCGCCCGAGTGACCAACAAAAACTGAAAAACCTCCTGCGCACGCCCCGCGCTCGAGCGAGTCCGACGCCCATGCAGTCGGCTGTAGCACCAAAGAAATTGCAGCCGACGCAACCGCCGCCGCGACCTCGCGCCGTTGAACGGGCACCACTTGCTGCAACGCCAATCGATTTTGCGCACGATCGACGCTTTCGAGCACCAACGCCATCGCAGAGCCAGAGCAACAGCGTCACTGAAGACAGCGCAACTGCGAGCGTGACGTTGGGTGACTACAACACGTCGGTGGAGGAAAGTCACGATGCCCAATCCGACGCAGCGTTGCTCACGAGCGAGTCGACGAGCGTTGGTAGCCGTGTGCCAACGCCCGCTCCTGCTCAGCCAGCAGCCGCAGACGAAGATGAGGATTTCGAGGCTATGCTCGCGCGAATGGAAAAAGAGTGCGCTGAACTCGAAGACGACGATGAAGAGTACAACGACGTCGCCGTTTTGCCCATCGGCGCAAAGCACATGGACAGTCAGTCTGACGCCAATCGGTTGATTGGAATGTTAAACATGTTCAAGTCGCTCATGGAAACGCCGAAAGGAACTCGTCCGCAGCAGCAGAGCAACATGTTTGGCGACATCGATAGTCTCCTGGCCGTTGGCGATGATGCGACCAACGACGAATTTGAATTCTCTTCGTCTTCGTCTCGGTCGTCCCGGTCGTCGCAGCGAAGAAAGAAGAAGAATCGAACTGCCAAACGCAGAGCGTCGGCAAGCAGTAGATCTTCCGCATCGGCTTCGAGCGCCGTGAGCCATGACAGTCTCAACGGCTCTGGGCTCGCTTCTTCCACGTCTTTTCACGCCTCGCAGGCCGGATTTGAGGATATGCTCGACTCACGCGGCAACATGACGTTCTAACGTGCTCTTTTGTGTGTCGGCCACGTGAAAATTAAAAAAAAACACTCTCTGCATCAGTTTGCGTCACATTGTCCCTTCTCTCCACACAACAATTTCGACATAGCCCAACAGTGAGTGCCGATCGAAAAAAAGCAAACAAACCTTGCTCCACACACACACACACACACGCACAACACATCGTCTCGGACAACACAACAGCACAAACACTAGATGTGGGAATTTGAAAAAGTTCACGGCTGCACGTTTTTCAATACGCAGCAGAATGTCTATGAATTGATTTCAATGACGCCGGAAGAGTTGCTCTGCAAAAACACAGACGCGGTCAAAGCGAGTCTTTTGATTAAGCGCTGTGAGAACATGGAACCCGACAAGCAATACGGCGTTCGGCTCGTGCCGCTTCGGAATGTTGTGAGCCGAGCGCTGATTGATCCACACTCGGAACATTCCAAAAAGTACTTGCGTCAGCAGTTTCTCGCCGCATCGTTTTACGCCAACGGCATGTCGGATTGGGAGAAGTTTATTCCCACAGGACTGCGCACACTGGAGAAAAAGTACAAAGATCAGCGTGAAAAGGATGCGCTGCGGCTGCAAAACCGTCCGTTTGAGTCTGGCTTTTTCGATGAGAATCCCGATTCCGAGTCGGACGGAAGCGACTATGAATACGACGAACAAGATCGGCGTCAAGCGTCGCGCTTTCAGGACAGCGATACTGACGAAGACGACGACGAAGATGAAGATGCCGATCTTGATGACAAACTATATCATTACGACGCTAAAAAGAACCGCTTTAGGGCTGGCGAATATCCCCAGACGGAAAACAAGCCCGCAGCTGTCTCCAAAACGCAACCCACTGCCGCTCAACAGCCACAAACGCCCAGCCAGATCATCGAGGCGTCGGAAAGCACGATGCACGATATTCAGGCCCGTGTGATGCGGGTTCAAGAAGAACAGCGGCGTCAGCGCGAGGCCAATGCTCAAATCTCTGCGAGCGATCTTGTGCGCCAGACGGCTGCCGTGATCAGCAGCGATGCCGGAGCCGCAGACGGCGATGAACCGCTCATCGCAGAGACATCGCAGACGTTCCACTCGCAACTGCCCGTTCCATTTGATGTTCGAAAGGAGCGCGAGGCTGTCAAAATGCAAGACCAAAACGGCTGTGCGCCCGCCGAACGACCAAAAACGCGCGGTGAAGCGGGCAAAGACGATGTGCTCGATCGTTTTTCTGCATCTCCTCCGACACAGCGTCAGAATTCCACGGCCAAGAGCGTGGCACCTGCGCCAAATGTCAAAAAACCGACTGCACCGACCGCACCGTTTACTGTTGAGCAGTTAAAGGCGTACGGATCACGCACTCGTCTTCCACCTTCCATTGAGAGCATTGTCGGCAAGGGCGCAAGCGCTGTCACAGACGCCAGCAAGACGGCGCCGGAACGCAAGAATGCGGCGCCACCGACGAGCAAAGTCGACACCAAGAGTGCACGGAAGCGTCTGCGGGAGATCTACAAGCTGCAAACCCAATTGTTGTCGCGAATTCAGGAACTCGAAGAGCATTTGCTGGGCGACGAAGAATAGGGTTCAAGAGTTTGTGTTGGGGTCGATGTCGGTCGGATTGTCGGTGATCGATCTGTGTCGGCACTGGCCACGATCAGTGTCGAAAAATAAAGTGTCGTCAAATGACGTTTTTTTCCACAACTAGTCTTCTTGTTAAACAAACACAAATACAAAGTGCAAAGAGTGTGCACAAAAAGATGTCGAGTGCGGAAGACACACTCCATCACAGCCCGCTGAAACTGGCGGCACAGAGGATCTACGGTAGTAAGAGAAACTCTCTCTCTTTTCAAGAGGCATTGCGCACCAGCGCTGACAGTGTCGAGTCGTTTGCGTCCAGTCCAACCGAGCAGCGTTCCGAACGACCAGACTCTGCACCACGCGAAGCGACGTACGATCACCCGCCGCTGGCGGTACCGACACCGGTGCCATCTCCGTCACGGCATTACGCTGCTGATCATGACGCTCTGCATTACAATTCTCCTGTCTATCGGAAATCTGATGAACAGAACTTTGTGCGATCGGGTGCCATGATGGACGAGCAAATGCGAAAGAAGGTTGACCAAACCAATGCGCATGTCAAAGTCCTCCAGCAACAACTCAACGACATGTTGGTTGTTCTCGCAAAAATGGTCCATAACGACGCAGCAAAGTCGGCTGGTTTGACAGAGAAGGAAACGTACAACTCTCGTCGCGAGTCTTTTCCACTCGAATCACGTGACGACAGTCAAGTGACCAAACAAGACACGCCAACAATCAACGCGGCGCCACCATCGTCCGCAGCGCCCACACTGTCGGATGAGTCGTGCGATAAACCCGACAGGGATACCCGATGTACCCAGTTTTGGGCGTTTGCGTTTTTTGCTGGTGTCTTTCTGTACGGTTTGATTGGCATCATTCGTTGGATCTGCAACGCAATTGTCGATTCAATCTCCAATCGCGTTTTGCAAAAGCAAATCAAAGACAATCAGGAGATTGCACAGCTTTCGACCGATTCTGAGGCGAGTGCGACGTCTATTCGATCAACGCAACGAGTGTGAGTGCGCAAATATTGCAAAACAAAAAACAAACACAGCCAGCCCAACCAACGCACGTTGGAAGAAACAAAAAAAAGTTTACAAAGCGCCTTGTGCGCCGTTTGCAGATTTGGTGGCTCTAAAATTCAGTAAAGACAGAGACAATCAATTTCAAAAAAAAACAAACCATGAACGCCGGACAGCAATTTGGCCGACACGATGCCTTCTCGTTTAACGGTGCCGATGGGCAGCGACGTCACATGCACCACTCCTCCTACGGAAACGCGACAACCCAGCACATTGGTGGCGGTGGGTATTCCAACAGTGGCGGCGATGTGCGTGGCGTTGTCACGCCGGCATCAATTCGACAGTCGATGAAGCCGGCACGAGATGTCGAGTTTGAGTTTCTGAAAAAGTTTCAAACAGATCTCTTTCGCGTCATGACTGCGCGCAAAGACAAGGGCCACTTTGATACGTCGTTTACAATTCAAACTGCCGATCTGGACGAAGCAACGCTGGACTATTTGTTTGACAAGATTGTGTCGACTTTGCGCGCGGAAAAGTTCTTTGTTGTTATCGGCGGCAAGACAGCGCGCACGTTTGTTGTGTCATGGGACCCGATTCTCACGCAAGAGTCTATCTCACAAGAGGAACAAAACGACAAACAGAGCGTGGCCTCTGTCAGATTGCGCCGCTACCTGCGCATGAAGAACACTCAGAAGAAGGCCCAAGGCATTGCCGAACAAGAGAGACAGTCGTTTGCAGAGTTTCAAGCCTACACAGCACTGATGAGTGGCAACCCTTTGCCAAACACGGCGGCGGCGGCGACAGGCGACGGTGCACAAGATCAGCTGCAGCGGGCGTGGAGACAACAACAGTACGAGCAAAGTGCAAACCAACAACCACCATCGGCACTGCAACTTGCCGAGCGAACCGCGTCTCTTTTTGCACCGACTGTAGCGCGCAACAACCCGCATCAAATGGGAGCACAGGTCGGCGCATCAAACGAGTTGATTGGTCAGCAGCAACAGCAGCAACAGGAGCCGCAAAGTGCATCTCCGCGCGATCATCAACTCGAAATTGACGCCAATGTTCGTTCGCGTGCGGCGATCCTCACAAGTCTGCTGGGAGTGTCCAATGACGATGCGTCGGGCAGCAGCGATCAGGAAAATGGAAGCAATGACGTCGATGAGAGTATGCGATCGCACGATGAACAAGTGCGCGCTGCACGCAAAATGATGATGGAAGCGAGCATCGTCGCTGGAGCGACCGATACAACTCGGCACCAAGTGTTTGAGCAAGGAGACGCCCTCGAGAGTGATATTCTTGGTGGCTCTTTGCAGAGTGACAGTGATGCCAATGGAAAGAACTCTCCGACAATGGGTTCTGCGTTTCGCTCCGATCAACAATGAAAAGAAAAGTAGAAAAGTGAAAGAACCTAAACACCAAAACCAAAACTACTGCGCTTTCAGTTGTACGACATGCGACATGCAACAGGCGAATTGGTTTTTTTTGTGTTTGGAAAATGCATTTTCAATTGTTTCAACCAACTAACTGTTTGCCAATCAGCGCGGAAGAGAGTTGGCGTCGATGTGCCCAACGTCCAAGTTGTTCTTGCGCAGCTGTTCCATGATGCTTTGCCCAGCAGTCTTTTCTTGCGCCTTGGCATCAAGTGCGCGCTGCTCCAATTCAACAGTGGCTTGCTTTTGGTGATCAAAGTTGGCCTGCAAATACTGCTGAAACTGGTTGTTGCCCTCGAGAACTGTGCCGTTGTCGTCGCCAGAAGAGTTGCCCTTGGGCGGAACATCCATCCAGCGCTGGATCGAATACATATACGTACGCCACATGTATCCGTAGCGATTTTCTTTGAGAACCGTCTTCATCAGCTGCTGTGCCTCCTTTTTGTTGCGCACAACTCCCCAAACGCGGACGAGAGTACGTGGCGCCTTTTGGGGACAATTCGGACCGATCATACTGACGACAACAAACTTGTCGTTCTTTTTCCACAGAAACGGCTTGTCGCGTTTGGGGTCGTACCGTTCCCGCATGACTTTTTCGCGGTGCGTCGGACCCTCTTCAAACACTGGCGGCAAGTCGCCACGCGCATGCTCGCCGGAATTGCTGACCGGGATGACCGTGCCGTCGGCGACGTAGCCCGCAACGTTCTCGTCGGGAAACTTTTCAGCGTACGCGGCCATTTTGCGCGCAAGCGCTTCCTTGACTTCCTCGTCGGTCAGATGATCCAGGTCTTCAAACTTGGCGGCGTACGAAAAACGGTTTTCGCGTTCTCGAATGGGAACAGGCGCCATCTCGGGGTTGTTGGGGTCCATTGCCAACTGTTCAGCAGTGATTTCAGGCACAACCGCGTCTTCCGGAATTGCAGGCCGCAAATCTTCAGCAGACAGCTTTGGCGGAGCAGCAACGTCTGTCGATGACGACTTTAGCGATGCGCGTTCGACATCAACAACATCCTCAACTGTTGCCGTGCGTTCATCTGCAGCTGCAGCAGACGTGGAGGTGTCAGCCACAGTGTCGCGCACGGCTGGCACATCTTCAGGAGGCGGACCAGCGCCGTCTTGGAACGCTGCCATGGCACGCGGTTGTGAAAGGAACGGCTTGGGAGCATTGTCGTCAACCGCGGCATCTTTTGTTTCCTCGTCGTCTTCCACCCATGGAATAGCATCGAGTTGTGCACGAAAGTCTTTGAGACGCAAAAAGTAGGCCTGCTCCACTTCTGACATCTTTCCTTCATCGTACAGCTTTTGCGCAGACTCGAGAATCATATCCTGCGTGGCATTCTCCGAGTTGACGGTTGTTTGATCGGGGTTGTCGCCGGCGTCGTCGGTCTTTTCACGACGCAGACGGCCGTCGCGCTTGCACTGGAGGGTGCACTGCTGCAATGCAAACTCTTCGGCATCTTGCATGCGCTTTTGCTTTGCGAGCGCCTCGCGATCCATGAGCAGCGACACCTGCACAATGTGGTTGATAAGCACGTCGGGGTCGGTGACAGACTCGCGCGGCAACGGACGCTCAAGCGGCAACGTGTTTTGCAAACGCTTCTGGTATTCCGAAACCGCCAGTGTCGGGTTGGCATCGGGCGATGCGGCGGCGGTAGTGGAAGCAGAAGCGGCAGATGTGGTGGTGGATGCGGCGGCGGATGGTTCACTCATTTTCAAGTGATAGATTTGATTGTGAACAATTGGTTGCAATTTTTATATTGTGTACAGACCCGGTCGTGCTTTTGTTTTTTTATTTGTCTGTCACACGTTTGTGCGTCTGGCACCACCAAAAAACCCGGGGGGGGTACAATCTTTCTTTCGCAGTGCAGTCAACAAAACTTAGAGCAAACCCATCATGGGTGTACCTTTAATTCTGTAAATAGTATATGGAGAAGCGTCCAAATGGTTCTCTAAGTGACTGGCTCTCAAAAAACCTGGCGGGAGATCGTATGTCTGAAAGTCGTCGACTTGAATCTATTGAAAGAATGCATTGGCGATGTTGAAAACAACATCTTGGACGTGATATTGTGATAAGACAGGAATTGTGACATCGATTTATTGGAAACACTGCGCTGTGCTTGCCTACTCGGCCGCCGCCTTTTGTGCTGCCTCGGCGGCAAGGCGCGCCGCGTCGGCCTTGGCCTGTTCGGCGATCGCCTTTTGCTTCTGCGACTCGAGGCGCGAGTCCATCGCAAACTGCGTCGGGAGAATCGCAAACGCAGTGCTGGGGCCCATGTAGCCTGAAATCTTGACGAGGCACGGCGCCGGGCTCTGTCCAAGCACGAGCGAGAGAAACTGCGATGTACGCGTAAACTGGATGTAGTAGCGCTTGCTGCCATCAACGCGAACGATCGGCTGGTCATTGTGCGGCAACGACGGATCAAAGTCATCAGAGATGATGCGAATGTTCTCGTACGACTTGGTGCCCATGTAGTCAAAGTTTCCGATCGCATCACGGTACGGGACGTTGAGGAACGGAGTGTTGTACGGGTTGACGTAGCCCGAGTGTGTGAGCACGCGACCGACAGCGAGGTTGTCCATGGTGAGGTTGTCGCCTTCACGAATGCAGCGACCGCGCGACTGATAGGTCACACGTCCGGCCTCATCGCGCGAGGCACCCTCAATGAGCGGGTACTTGCGGAAGCGAAACACCATCAGTTCCGAGTTGAGATCCTCGGGCGCTGTGGTAAACTGCATTTGCGTTCCCTCGCCCAAATAGAGCATGTTGGCGCCGCGGCCCTCATAAAAGCACGCGTTCACCAAGTTGATTTCCTTGTCGTGGTAGAGGCAACCGATTTTGTCGAGATCGGCACCAAGTTCGAGATCGGCGCCGACCGGACCGTCGGGGTAGACGCGCGGCGGGGCCATCTCACGCTTGCAGCACGAGCGGCAAGAGACCTCGGCGGCCGGTTTGGGCTGCATGGCAGAGCACGAAGAGCACGACATGATTTTTTGAACAAAGTCTTTAAGCTGTGTTTACTCACTGCATTGCGCGGCATCAGAATTTTCACCACCACAGACCGATATCATTATCACTCGACGCACTGGGACGCTTGATGACAAAATTGATTTTGCGTGTGAAATTGAAAAAACAGCTTTGGTCAGTGTACTGTGTGTGGAAATTAAAAAACCATTTGTTATACCCAACAAACAAGAAAGTGGTGTCGCCACAAACCGCCTGGAAAACAGAAACTATGACCGATGCAGTTGGTGCGCTGGGAAGAACAACGCAGCCGAGTGGTGTCGGTGAACAGCAATTGGGCGCACAAGAGAGCGCTCAATCTGAACAGCCACCGGCAAACGCATCGGACGAGGGAATCTTTGAGTCGATCGCCGATTTTGTCAAGGGTGTCAGCGTACCCAACTTGATTCTCGCAGCGGTTGTCGGCGCCTTGGGTGGCACTGCGCTGAGTTTCGTCAACCAAACAATCGTCAGTCCGCCAAAGGAACTCTATTTGCCCTTTGACAACACAGACTATCTGCAGAAACACGCACGCGAACTGCTTCATGCAATCAATGAGTTCTACACCTATAGGCGTTTTGTGGACCGCGACGACAACCTCCAACGCTATGACGCACAGGCAAAAGTGCTAATCGAGCAGACCAATCAATTTGTTGCGACGTACAATCAGATCTATGGTCTCCGGAAGCAGCTGGGCTTCACCGAAGAGTTCCTGCAACACTACACAACGCTACTGTTGCAGGCCCGAAAGCACATTCAGGTTGCTGTTCAGTCAATGCGCGTGATGTCGGCCATGCTCAGCAGCGGCAATCGCATTGAGGTGGAAAAGGCGTTCAACTATCTTTTTTCGCTCTACTGCGATCGCATCTACCAACTCAACTTGATCACCGATGGAATTCGCAATTGATTGAAAAAAAACACATCTAGACTTTGACTTTGAGCAATCGAAAAAGCTTCTGTGTCATTGCAAAAGACTGTGAGAGCAATGAGCAAGCCTGTCGCTTCAGCCAAATTTATAGAACATGCACAGCGAGTGTCAGAGAGCACACGCAAGGTGTCCCTGGTGGCGCAAAACAATGCAAGTTTGCTTCGCTCGCAAGTCGATGTTGAGTTTCTCAAAAAAACACGTGATTTATTGTCCGACGACGCCGCCTCAATTGACGCCGCCGGCTGGCAGGGTCGCTGCATGCCGGCGCTATTGCTGCGTATTGTCGACGGAGACACGGTACGCATCGGTGTTGTAGACCACAATCTCGATGCAAATGGCTCGCACGTTGTTGATTTGTCGGTCCGACTCTACGGTATTGACACTGCAGAGATGCGACCGCGTCGTGCCGACCCGAATCGCGACGCCATTATAGAGTTGGCGCGACAAGCGTCAGCACATCTTGGAACGCTTTTGCGGCACGAGCAGCTGCCGCTCATCTATGTATATTTTCTACAAGACGACAAGTATGGACGCCCATTGGCAATTGTGCTGTCGCAGCAGGCGCACAGTTTACTATTGTCTGCTGGACGCAGCCGTGATCCGACTTTTGCCAACGTATGGGACCGATCAATCAACGTGCAAATGATCAATGATGGATTTGCCGTACCATACACTGGTGGTCAAAAGTGGTCATATGACGAAATGACTGCACATTGCACTGTTGAGCGTCAGACAAGCACCACTCACATCGACAGTTTTGCATTGGCAACTGGCAGCAAATCGCGTTCCTCGGCTCCTCGCTCTGAATTTACCGACACACGCATGTTGCTCAATAGACGCGAACAGCGACCTGCACAATCGCGCAAAAGCGTTTGGAAGCGGCTGGTTTTTGCACCGATGCGCATTCGCAACCTGTTCTTTCGCCGATAAACGAGCACTTTGTGTACGCTGTAAACTTGTAAATCAACCAATTCATTCTTTCAATACGCCAGATCTACCAGACAGCGCTCTCTAGTTTCTCCAACAGTTCCAAACGGCAGCGGAAGATCGCGCTTGGCAAACATTGTCATGTGCAAAAATTGTTCGCGGAGAAACTCTTTGCTGTTTGCCGGGCTCATTTTTTCATCGTGTGACAGTGTGGCCCACCTTTTCGCTTTGGCACGTTTCTCCTCTGGCGTTTGGCCCGGCGCGAATGTGAGCCATTCGTGTCGCATGAAGACTGCGGTCAAAGTTTGAGCGCCGTTTTTCTGCTCCTCCTCAAAGCGTTTGTGCGCCGGCCGCCGTTGCAAATGGACAGAATAGTCCACAAGATAGAGCGGCGTTCCATCAGCGTGTTTTTTCACGTCGACGACGCGACCGTTTTTGCCGATCTTTGACCAGAGATATGGCGGCAGTGTATACGCTGTCTTGGAAATTGTCACTTGATTGCCCATGTTGTAGTTTGTTGTCATTGTTGACTGCTGTTGTGGTTTGTTGAAAGTTTCGTTAACCGCTCAACAGTTTGAAAAAATTCGCGGATCCCCGCAGAACCAGCGGATCGGCGAGCGTTCACAAACACACAACAACACAAATACTGATTGATTTTCATATTCGCAAGTCAAAAGTCAAAATCACCCTGTGTACCGGAAGAGAGACTTTTGAATCAGCGGAATTCAGCTGAATTCAGCGGAATCAGCGGAATCAAAGACTGGAAAACACGTCATACACACATCAACCGTGACTATCCAACAATGAACGATCACGGCTTGCTTGGACCTCAACCAACTGAACGTGAATACGACTTGTACAAGGCAGGCAACGTCTTGGCATCGTATCCGCAACTTGCCGTTGTCGGTGGCGACGACAAGAGCGTCCTGTGGACTGGTCAGACGTTTCACGCGTCGCTTGAAGTCGCCGATCGGTTTTACAAGCAGCACTCGACAACAACTGTGCTGGTCGACTGCACCGAACAAGACCACCCAAAGCTGTGTCCGCACAAGTTTATCGACTTTTGCCAGCATGCACACGCCTTTCTCGTGTGCGATCGGTGCAGCAAAACACCGATGGGAAGTGCATATCTCTGCGAGAATTGTGTCGTCGACGACATCTATGTTTTGTGCAGCGAGTGTCAAACATCAGAGCCGCACAGTTGTGCTGGCAGCTGTGATACCGACGCGGCTGAACAAACACC
>Ga0193961_1000257_pt1 | contig 21729 bp, 24 predicted proteins | sample FB_4_MG_FD_140371 | JGI IMG/M metagenome (GOLD analysis project Ga0193961, IMG submission 140371) | Microbial mat bacterial communities from the Broadkill River, Lewes, Delaware, United States - FB_4_MG | ecosystem: Environmental > Aquatic > Freshwater > River > Microbial mats | place: USA...
CAGTTATAGGCTAAGTGAGATAAAACAAAAGTTTGGAGAAAACAATGAATAAAAAAATCATTTCTGTTATCTTAATGATGTTTATATCACTATTTAGTGTCAATGCATTTGCAAGTAGCGCAGCAACAGAAACAACAACAGAAGAAGTAGAATATCAAAGTAAGACTTTAAGTGAATTAGTTGGTTCTTTTTATAAAACAACAGGTCTAAATGCATTAATCAATCCACAAGATGATGTAATGACATCTGAAGCACATGATGAGGATGCTCGACCTATGACAACTTTTGAACAAACATGGGGTAGAGTTATCATGTTTATCATAGTTGGTCTTTTATTTTATCTTGCTATTGCTAAAGGGTTTGAACCATTATTATTATTGCCAATTGCCTTTGGTGGTTTATTAGCTAATATTCCACTTGCAGGTATGGGTGGAGAAAATGGTATGCTTGGTATTATTTATAATATGGGTATTGCTAATGGATTCTTTCCACTGTTAATTTTTATGGGTGTTGGAGCTATGACTGATTTTGGTCCACTTCTAGCAAACCCTAAAACTGCCATTCTTGGTGGTGCAGCACAATTTGGAATCTTTGGTTCTTTAGTTGGTGCAGTTGCAATTGGATTTAATTTACAAGATGCAAGTGCTATTTCAATTATTGGTGGGGCTGATGGTCCTACTTCAATTTTTATTGCAAATGCTTTAGCTCCTCATTTATTAGGTGCGATTGCTGTTGCAGCATATAGTTATATGGCATTAGTTCCTGTAATTCAACCTCCAATTATGAGAGCACTTACAACTGAAGCTGAGCGAAAAATTAAAATGCCTAAATTAAGACAAGTACATAAGTTGGAAAAACTTTTCTTACCTATCTTAATTTTAATGTTAGCAGTTATATTCTTACCTGAATCAACTCCACTTATTGGTGCATTTGCATTTGGTAACTTTGCAAAACAATCTGGTGTAGTTGACAGACTAAGTGATACAATGCAAAATTCATTAATTAATGTTGTTACAATTTTCCTAGGATTAGGTGTTGGTTCTAAACTAGCAGCTGATAAATTCCTTGTATTAGATACAATGGGAATTATGTTAATTGGTCTTATCGCATTTTCAGTTGGTACAGCTACTGGTGTACTTATGGCTAAATTAATGAATAAATTAAGTCCAGAAGATCAGCAAATCAATCCATTGATTGGTGCAGCTGGTGTATCTGCTGTTCCTATGTCTGCAAGAGTAGTAAGTAAGGTTGGTCAAGAATATGACAAATCTAATATATTACTAATGCATGCAATGGGACCAAATGTTGCAGGTGTTGTTGGTTCAGCAGTTGCAGCTGGTGTACTGTTATCGATATTTAAATAGGAAAAAAAATGTTAGAAATTAAAAATTCACTTGGATTACAAAACGTAGATAAAGTTTTCAGAAACTTAGGTAGAGAAAACCTTATCAATAATGCTATAGATCATGATGGTGCTGTTATTGCATACAATGGAGCAACTATCATTGAAACTGGTATATTTACAGGGAGAAGTCCTAAAGATAAATATTTTGTAAGTCAAGATGAATCTGAAAAATATATTGCTTGGGGTGATGTTAATCAAAAGGTTTCTCAAGAAATTTATGAAGAACTTTTAGAAAATGCAAAAGAACAATTAAGTAATAAAGACTTGTATGTATCAGATGTTTATTGTGGTGCTAGTCCTACAAGTCGGAAATCAGTTAGATTTATTACTGAAATTGCTTGGCAAGCTCACTTTATTGATAATATGTTTATCATGCCAGAAACAGAAGAACTAGATGATTTTGTTGCTGATTTCACAGTATATAATGCTTGTAAAACAGTTAATAATAACTGGGAAAAACATGGGTTAAACTCTGAAGTTTTTGTTGTATTTAATATAGAAGAAAAAACTGCTATTATTGGTGGTACTTGGTATGCCGGTGAGATGAAAAAAGGTATTTTTTCTATGATGAATTACTGGCTTCCATTAGATGGTAAATTACCAATGCATTGTTCTGCAAATATTGGTAAAGATGGAGACACTGCACTTTTCTTTGGTTTATCAGGAACAGGTAAAACAACTTTATCAACAGATCCTGAAAGAGCGCTTATTGGTGATGATGAGCATGGTTGGGATGATGAAGGAGTATTTAACTTTGAAGGTGGTTGTTACGCAAAAGTAATTAATCTGAACAAAGATACTGAACCTGAAATCTATAAAGCTATTAAAAGAGGTTCTATCCTAGAAAATGTAGTATATGATGAAGATGATGGTGAAAGATTAGTTAACTATGATGATGGTAGTAAAACGGAAAACACAAGAGTTTCTTATCCTATTAGTTATATCGATAATTATCAAGAATCAATGATGGGTGGACATCCTGAAAATATAATTTTCTTAAGTGCTGATGCATTTGGTGTATTACCACCAGTATCTAAACTTACTGCAGATCAAGCAATGTATTACTTCTTAAGTGGATATACTGCAAAAGTTGCGGGTACAGAAAGAGGTATTACTGAACCAACTGCAACATTTAGTGCTTGTTTTGGTGAAGCATTTTTACCATTACACCCGACAGTTTACGCTAAACTGCTTGGTGAAAAAATCGAAAAGCACAATGTAAATGTATATCTTGTAAATACAGGATGGACTGGTGGTTCATATGGTGTTGGAAAAAGAATGAGTATCAAAAATACAAGAGCTTGTATCAATGGTATTTTAGATGGTAGTATTCAAAATAGTGAATTTGAAACATTACCATTATTTAATCTTGAAATTCCTAAAACATTAAATGGTGTTGATACAGAAGTATTAAACCCAAGAAATACATGGGAAGATAGAATGGAGTACGATCATACTGCTAAAAAGTTAGCCGGTATGTATAGAGAAAACTTTAAAAAATACTTAACTAAAGATAGTAATTTTGATTTTACATCGGCTGGTCCAGAAGCTTAAACTATAATACGGCAAGTTAAGTATATATAAAAAGAGAGTTTTTAAAACTCTCTTTTTTTTATGGGAGAAATTTATGAGAAAATACATAAACACTTTATATGCACTATAAGTTTCATAAAGTATATATAGAGTTAACAAATATATGTGGACTTGAATGCAGTTTTTGTCCTACAAAAACAGTCAAAACAAAAACAATGGATTTGGTTTTTTTTGAAAAAATACTTATTCAATTAAAACCATATACAAAAGATATAGCATTTCACGTATTTGGTGATCCTTTAACTTTATCAAATCTAGAAAAGTATCTTGATTTATCATTTAAACACAATTTTAAAGTACATATAGCAACAACAGGATTTTATTTAAAAAAATTTGATCTAAATATCTTTTTACATAAAGCTATTAAACAAATCAATTTTTCACTTAATAGTTATAATAAAAATGAGATGAATTGTGAACTTGACGAATACTTATCACCTATGTTTCAATTATGTGATTTAAAACTTTCTCAAAAAGTACATAGTTTTATTAATTTTCGTCTTTGGAATTTAGATGAAAATAATAGTGAGAGTTCTTTTAATAATGATATATTTAGATTACTATCAAAAAAATTCAATATAGACTTATCAAATATTGATTATGAGAAGTCAAAACGACTTGATAATCAAATTTTAATTGATTTTGATAAATATTTCAAATGGCCAAGCCTTGAAGATAAAGAGTCAAGTAATGGATATTGTCATGGTCTTATATCACAAATAGCAATACTTTCTAAGGGAACGGTAGTACCTTGTTGCCTTGATAGTTTTGGAATAATTGACCTAGGAAATTTACACCAAAATACACTAAAAGATATACTGTTTTCAAAAAAATCATTAGAAATTGTTGAAGGATTTAAAAAAAATATAGCAGTAGAAGAGTTATGTAAAAAATGTACATTTAAAAATCGTTTCGTTAAAGTATAAAATAACAAGTATAATTCGATATAATTGTATTTATGAATAAAAATAATAAAAGATTGGCAGTTGCATTTACAGGTCCCTCAAATAGTGGGAAAACTACCTTAATTGAAAAAATATCAATTATGCTTCATAATGAAGGTTTAAAAGTTGCTATAGTTAAGCACGACCCTAAAGACAAAGCAATATTTGACAAAGAAGGTAAAGATAGCGATAGGTTTTCCAAAACTGGTGCTGATGTTGCTATACTTTCAGATACAAGAACAACCATATTTAAAAAACAAAGATCAGATATATCAGATGTGATATCAATGTTAAATGATTTTGATTTTTTATTAGTTGAAGGTCTTAAAACTATACCACTACCTAGAATTTGTATTCAAAGAGAAAAACTCAATAGTAATTATTTTGATGTAAGTGATTCACTTGCTATTGATGAAAGTATAGATAAAAATAACCTACCAAAAGATATGAATATTTTAGATTTAAATAATATAAATCAAATTATTCATTGGATAAAAAACAATGCAAAAGAAGTATAAAGGATAAATATGAATGAAATAATAGAATCGATAAAAATATCAACAATTGAAATACAAAAAATTATTGCTCAGGGTGATATGGGAAAAAGTGAAGAACAAAATTCTACTGGTGATACTCAATTAAAACTAGATATTATTAGTGATGAAGTAATTGAGAATAACTTTAAAAAACTTAAATCAGTTAAACAAATCGTAAGTGAAGAACAAGAACATATAGTAGATATATGTGATGAAGGTGAATATTTAATAGCATATGATCCACTTGACGGTAGTAGTTTAGTAGATGTTAATTTATCTGTTGGTTCTATTTATGGTATTTACAAAAATGATTTTACAGGTAATAATATTGTTGCTTCTATTTATGTTGTTTTTGGACCTCGAATTGAAATGGTTATTTGTGATGGAGAAACTGTAAAGTTGTATAGAATGAAAAATGAAGATTTTTATTATGTAAAAGATATTCAAATGAATGAGTCAGGAACCCTAAACTCTCCAGGTTCAACTCAGCAATGTTGGTATCCTCATCATAAAGAGATGATTAATAAAATGTTTGAAGAAAATTATGAACTCACATATAGTGGAGGTATGGTTCCTGATTTACATCATATCTTAGTGCGAGGAGGTGGACTATTCTCTTATCCCGGAGCATCTGATAAACCAGAGGGTAAATTAAGACAATTATTTGAAGTTTTTCCTTACGCACATATTTTTGAAACAGCAGGCGGTGGTGCAACAAATGGTACTAGTAGAGTACTAGAGATAGAAACTAGACATATACATGACACTTCACCTTGTTTTTTTGGTAGTAATAGTGAAATAAATAGAGTAATTAACGCTTATAAATAAACTATGGAAGAAAATACTACACACAAAGATAAATGGCAAGTTAAATTAGATGCAGAAATTATTATTTTAAAACAATGCCAAATCAATAACAATCTTAATTCATGTACACCATGTGAAAAACTTTTAGATTGTGAAGTAAGAGACAAATATATTAAAGTTGTTTATGAAAGTATGAACAAAGGGAGTGGTGGTGGATTTGAGTTCTAGTCTACTTCCAAGTCCTTGTTTTGTTTGTGAAGAAGAAAAACTTGAAAAAAATCTCCAACTTCTTGAAAGTATTCAGAAAAAAGCTAATGTAACTATACTCTTGGCACTTAAAGGTTTTGCATTATATTCTACATTTGAATTATGTAAGAAATATCTAAAGGGTTGTTGTGCTAGTGGACTTAACGAAGCACTCCTTGCAAAAGAATACTTTGGAGGAGAACTACATACATATTCCCCTGCTTTTAAACCAGAAGAATTCGAACAAATTTCTAACATTTCAAATCATATTGTTTTTAATTCATTTTCACAGTTAGAAACATATCAAAATCAAATCAAAAGTAATAATAGCATTGGACTTCGAATTAATCCTGAATGTTCAACTGTTGATGTTGATCTCTATAATCCTTGTGGTATAAACAGTAGACTAGGTATCATCAAACAAGAATTTAAAGAAAAACTTCCATCAATTGTAGACGGATTTCATTTTCATGCTTTGTGTGAACAAAATGTTGATGCATTAAAACTTGTCTTATCAAAATTTGAGTCTAATTTCAAACACTTCTTCAAAGATTTGAAATGGATCAATTTTGGAGGAGGTCATCATATCACACGTGAAGATTATGATGTGGAAGCACTTATACTATTGTTGAAAGAATTCAAACACAGATATCCTCATTTAGAAATATACCTAGAACCTGGTGAAGCTATCGGATGGCAAACAGGTTATTTAGAAGCTACTGTATTAGATATAGTTGATAACGGAATGCAAATTGCTATTTTAGACACAAGTGCGGAGTGTCATATGCCAGATACCTTAGCTATGCCATATAGAGCAGATATAAGAGATGCTGATTTGCCTAATAAAAAGCAATTTACTTACAAGTTAGCTGGAAACACATGCCTAGCAGGAGATATTATAGGTGACTATTCTTTTGATAAAAAACTCACTGTTGGAAGTAAAATCATATTAGAAGATATGATACATTACACTATGGTTAAAACAACAACATTTAATGGTATAAATTTACCATCAATAGTAATTAAAAGAAAAAATGGAGAATTTGTAACAGTACGTAACTATGACTACCACAGTTATAAAGACAGACTTTCATAAATTTAAATATTTTTTAAAAAATAAACACAAACTTCAATACTTTATATATTTAATATGTTATAATTAAAGAAAATACAAGTAGGACGCTTAATGAATGATATATTATTAAAGAAAATTGATTCTTTACCACCATTACCTAAAACAATTATAGACTTAGAAGAGTTTAAAAAGTCTTCAAATAAAGATCTAGATGTTTTACTTCAGATACTAGAGCAAGATCCGTTAATTATCGCTACTTTGCTTAAAGTATCTAACTCAGCTATGTTTGGATTTAACAATAAAGTTGAAAACCCAGGAAGAGCTATACATCTTTTAGGTGTAAACTTTACATTATCTATTGCTTTTGGTAGTGCTATTAAAAATGCTTTTGATACAGATTTAAAAGCTTACAACATGACAGCAGATGGTTTTATGAGACTATCAAATATGTCTTCAAATTTATTAAAAGAATGGATTGGTAAAACTGATAATGCTTTAAAAGAAGAATTATTGTTACCTGCATTCTTATGTGAAACAGGAAGATTTGTTTTAGCTGGTGTTGCTACTGAAAAAGGTGTTGCTGCTGAATTCCATGGAAAGATCAAGCAAAATCCTTTAGATATCGAAAATATTGAAAAAGAATACTTTGGTGCTTGTTCAACACAAGTAACTTCTTCTATTTTTAAACACTGGAATTTAAGTGATTCTTTAGTAGAAACTATTGCTTATGTAAATGATATCGATAACTGTTCAGATCAATACAAAAAAGAAGCTCAAATTTTAAATGTAATCAGTACTATTTGTAATGTTACAGATCCACTGGATGATAAATTTGTTGAAGAAGGTATGGAGAAGGCTAAAAGCTTTGGATTAGAAACTAGATTTCTTGCAAAAGCTGTTGAAAAACTTCAAGACAGACTATTAGACGAATAATATAAGTAAGAAGATTTTTAATCTTCTACTTATAATTTATCTCTTTTATCGCTAAACTCAAGTTCTTTTGAACTTCTTCTTTAGACATTTTCCCATCAATTGTACCCACTTTTACTTTTCCTATATAAATACGATTTATAATACCTTCATTATTCACTTTATAAATAAAATACTTCAATGCATCAGATGTTGGTACTGCTAAAAAATTTCTCACTGCACCATTTCGATCATATATCCATGGAGTATGTTTTTCACCTTTTAATTTTGTATTTTTTGTATGTGCTTGCCATCTTTTAATAAACCATGGAGCATCCGAAACATTAGAAACGATTACTAGTTTACCTGTAGGTAAGTTTAGCATTCTTTCAAATTCATCAGCAATTACTATTGATTCATGATTTCCTACAAAAATAAGTGTATTTTTTTTAATAATACTAGATGCATTAAACTCTTGATTTTCAAAACCTATCAACTCAACTGTTTTAGGTAAATTAATTAAATTTATCTCTTTTTTTTCGACTTTTACTGGAGCATCAACTGTTAAAAAAGTCAATGCTACTAGAGCAACTGAACTGATTATAATCAATTTTACTGTTGGCCATATTTTCATCTATTTATCCTTTCTGGAGCTTTTTTATCCTGTAAGGGAAACTCCGACGCTATCAAATTCCTAAAGGATTTGTTTGGCGTTTTACTTCTCTTTTAAAGAGCCTATCTGGAGTGATACTAGTATCAATCTCTTTATTATTCAGTATGTTATTTACTAATTGCTTTGCAAGATATGGGGCTAATACAAAGCCCCTACCCCCAACACCAGTTAAGATATATGCGTTCTTAAATCGTATAAACCTCTTTGGGTCGACATGCGTTCCATTTTTTAAATAAGGAAATTCTTCAAGTGTTGTTTTGCTATCTATAATATCACCTACAACTGGAAAATAATCATTACTACAAGCTCTTGCACCTACATAATGACTTACCACCTCAATTTCTTTGAGTTCTTTTATATCATTTGCTTTTTGTAAAAGCTGGTTTGTATTTGCTTGTGTATTTTCTATCTCTTTTTTATCTCGGTGATGTGTAGCTCCAACAGAAACAAAAAATTTTCCATTTTCTTGTTTTTTACTTTGTGAAATAGAACATGCTTTATGATAGTTATGTAAAAATTCACTCGTAGTTAATATGTCAATTCTTTGACCCCAAACCCCTCGTATTTTTAAATAAAATTGATCTATTAAAGAGACATCACTTCCTGTTGTAAAAATTATATTTTTTGTTTGTATCTCATCATTTAAAATCCATACATCATTTTTGTATTCTACGCTAACTACATTATAATTAAATTTTTTATCTAAATTTTCACAAGAATCGATCATCTCTTTACACATATTAAAACTATCTACTACACTTCCTATTTCAAAAAAATATCCATCATCTTCTTTAGTAAATTCAAAATCCATGTGAGCAATATAATCTTCAAATTTTTTAGCATCTTCATCATTTTTTGGAATTCGAGTTGTACCACAATTATTAATAAAATCAGGAAAATGTTTTTGATAAAATGAAGTAGAGTATTTTAAAGACTTAGTTACTAAGTCTTTAAATAAGTTTGGTTTCCCTAGTAAGGGAGATAAAAAAGCACCAGCAGCACCAGAAGCACCACTAGCTACATTTGATTCTTTATCTAATAAAAGAATACTATCACTGTATTTTGATAATTCATAAGCAACACTGCATCCAGAGATACCAGCACCAATTATGACATAATCATAATTTAGCATTCAGATGCTTTTACTTTTCCTATCTCATATTTTGACCCAAAATACAATGCAGTTTTTTTAGATATATCGCCATCGAGTTTTACATCAGAAATATTTATTTCTCCATCAATTGCTTCGCCACCAGCTAATTCAACAATATATGCAATAGGATATGCTTCAAAAACTAAATCTCTTTTACCCTCAGGATTTTTATCTGTTTTGGGAGAAGAGTACAATCCACCTCTTTTAAATAAAATTTGATGCATATCTAAAGATAAAGAGTTACTCAATCTTAATCTATATCCCTCATCAAATAATCCTTGTACAAGTTCTTTATGATTTTGACTAAACGTAGTTACATCGCCGTCTGTAGAGTTGATTTTTCCTTTATTTTCTAACTGAAAAGGTTTTACTGCAACAAAATCTTGACCATCAAAAGAATAAAACTCTACACCTAGCTTTTTTGTTGCATATACAAGTTGAAAAGTTGGCCCATATGTTACATAACAAGAAGCTACTAAACTATGTCCTTCAATTTGATCATCATAAACCCCAAAAATACTTCCAACTGAAAATCCTAAATCCAATAAATCTATATTATCAATAGCAATAAAACTTATTACATATCTACCATTTTCATTTAGTATTTCTGTTTTTTTATCATCTTGAGTAACTATTGATTTTACATCTTTTACTAACTTCAATTCTGCCTTTGCCATTTGGTCGCAGTATTGTTGCACATTTATATTTGTTTGATTTAAATCATTTTCTACAACAAATTCATCATAATTTGTAAATACTTTGTTTTCTATAAGTTTTGATATATTTTTTATTGCATCAAATACATTATTCATTAATAGGTCCTTATCTAATATACTATTTAAAGACCCATTTTATCTAAATATTCATAATCTTATGCTGATTTTAAACCAAGATCCAAATTAGAAACATATGTATTTAGTTTATCTGCAGTTGCACTATTTTGTGTTTCATTATTTACCATGGACATAATAGATTTAAACTTTGATAAATCAATCGAATCTGACGATTCATCCTCTTCTGATTTTAAAGCATCTAAAAGTGTACTCACTAAGTTCATTGTATAATCTGTCATATCAGAATTTGTTGTTCCTTCATACTGGGCTTGTTCAGCAGCACTAACTACACCGTCTTGATTTAAATCAGCATCATCATACTCTTCAGAAGAAGCAGGTTCTCCACCTCCACCTCCTGGACCACCACCTTGTCCACCACCACCTTGTCTACCTTGTGGAGGTTCAACACCTAGGCTTGTTAACTCATCACCCACTTCCTCTTTTGATTTTTCTCCACTTTCTACACTTTCAAAAAGTGTTTTTAATCCTTGTGCTAACTCTTCTTGTGTAATATTTCCATCTTCGTCACTATCCATACTACTCATTAACTCATCCGATATATCAAGTTCATCTATAGACAATAATCCATCTTCATTAGTGTCATTTTTATTAAATATTTCACTTGCCATTTGTGATACATCTGGCATTCCACCTCCTCTAGATGGAGGAGCAGGTACATCAAGTCCCATATTTGTTAATAATGCTCCAAATTCTTGTGGTGATGTATTGTGGTTTTTCATACTATCTAACATCGCAGAAAAACTCGTTTCAATTTCACTTGAACTTAAAGAACCATCTCCATCTTCGTCGATACTTGAAAATGTTTCATCTGATAAATTTACCTCATCTATTGAAAGTAAACTATCACTATTTAAATCACTTGTTTCCATTACCTTACTGGATAATTCAGTCGCACTAGGTGGAGCACTTCTTTGTGTCTGTTGTGCTTGTTGTATCATACTGCTGTTAAAACTTGAACTTGAAATATTCATCACTTACCCCTTTTAATTTTATTATAAACAAATTATAACAATGTTGAGTAAATGAAAAGTAACAGTATTACAATTTTATGATAAAAGTATTAATATTATTTTCAAAACTGTATTCTAGTTCTAAGTTATGTGCTTTTAGAATACTATTTACTATATATAATCCAAGACCTAAACCATCTTTGCTATTTTCATATTGTCTATTAAAAGGTTTATTATATTTTTTAATATCTTGAGATAATTCTACGCCTTTATTTTTAATAAAAATTGTATTACTCTGTAAAATCACTTTGGGTTTCTCATCTCCATATTTGATGGCATTATCAAGTAAATTTTTAATTGTAAGTGCGAATAATTCAAAATCCATAAAAGCAACTATATTATCAACTACCTCTAACTCAATTGCATCAATATCACTCAATAAAATATCCAAGGAATGATCTATAATGTCAACTATTCGAAATTCCTCTTTTTGGATTTTAATATTTCGTGAGGTAAACTCTTCAATTCTTGCAAACTCTCTTAATAGATATTCCAGCCTAAAAAATGCTTTTTTCAAACTATCTTTAAACTTACTTTCCTCAATCATATTGGAAATAAGCAAACCTTTTGTTATAGGTGTTTTTAATTCATGCATAATATTTCTCAAAAATAAATTTCTTGAATTAGTCAAATTTCGAATCTCTGTTATTGCATTATTAAACTCATTTGACACTTCACTTATTTCATCATATCCGATACATGAAGTATCAATGTCTAAATTACCTTTAGCAAAATCAAGAATATTTTCTTTTAATTTAATCAAAGGTTTTAACTTATTAATGAGAAATATGTAAAACGAAAAAAATACACTATTTAAAAGTATCGACAATATGATAATATATTGGCTTTTTTGAGTTTGTTTTATTTTATCTTTTATAAAAAATTCTTCAAATCTAGGATTAAAATAAAAATATCTAAATCCTTTATATTTATATAATTCCCACTCTTTTTCTATTGCGATTAAAGTACCATTTATTTTTACTTCAGAATAAGGGACTACTGAGACTTCCAAATCATAATGTTTTAACTCTTCATTCATAGTAGAAGATGTAAAGTACTTTTTAAAAAACATCTCAGGAGATAAAAAATCTCTACCATGTTCATCTCTTGGTGGAGGAGGACGTAATCCAAATTTTCTTGGAGGAGGAGGCCCCTTATGTATTCTTCCATTTTTTTTGAATATTTCATCTCTAGTACGATGTAATGCTTTTAGATATTTGGATGTATATATACTAGTTTGTTGTTGTTTTGTAAAACTATATCCTAAAAAAATAATAACATTTGCAGTAATAATCATCACCACGAAAAATAGTGTAATTTTAAAAAAAATTGAGTGTTTATTCATTGATGAGTTTATAACCAATTCCTCTTAACGATATAATATATTTTGGTTTTTTAACATTTTGTTCTATTTTACTTCGTATTCTACTAATCAAAACATCTATACTTTTGTAACTACTTTCATATTTAATAGACTCTACATTTGTAAGTAATTCTTCTCTACTTACAGCATACCCTGCTTTTGAAATAAGGTATTCCATTATATGATATTCTGCATTTGTGAAATCCACAATTTTACCAAATTGTGTTATCTCTAGTTTTTCGCTATTTGTGGCAAATACTCTTTTTAACTCTTCTATCTTATTTGTTTGCAATATTTGATGTTCTCTTCTTAATAAAGAGTTGATTCGAAGAACTAATTCATGACTATCATATGGTTTTGGAAGATAATCATCTGCTCCATTATTAAAACAAATTGCTTTATCTTTTATATCACTTCTTGCACTAGAAATTATAATAGGCAAAGAGTGTTTACTTCGTATTAAAGTACATACATCGGTACCATCTATTCCAGGAAGAGATAAATCTAAGATTACTAGATCATAAGTAGTCACAGATAAGGCACTAATACCAAGCTCAGGACAATCAAAATTTGTGAGACAGATATCAAATCTTGCTAAATATTCTGTTAACAATTCTGCAATTTCTAAATCATCTTCAATCATTAAAATATTTATCAATTTTTCATTCCTTTTTTCATAATAATAACTAATTAAAGTAAATGAATTGTATCAAAAAAATTTATAAAGATACAGTTCAGTCTAAATTCTTATAATATAGTATAAAAGTTCTACATAAAGGAGATGTTATGAAAATAAAAATTGCAATTGTAGTAGTGCTTTTGATTATAGCCTATGGATTTTTTGAAAAAAATCGTAAAGAAACTTTATATAAAGATTTTAGAGCCAATAAATCACTTATATGTAATGGTACAATTGTTCAAAAAAGTAAAGGATGGAGAATTCACCATAATAGATTCTTCACAAATGGGAGAGAATCTAAAACGGTAGTTTTTTGTAGAAGTATGAAATAGTAGTATAAAATTTATACCGTCAGCATAGCCCAGTTTTTATCATCTTTTAAAGCTTCTGTTAAAAGTATACCTGTATGATTACATACTATACCCATACTCTCTATCTCTTTTAGTATTTCATACTCTTCAACACAAACAATACAAGAGCTAAACTCTACGCCATCTTTCATAATCTCTAAGATTTTTTCTTGTATCTCTTTATCTTTATTTACTGTTAATATAGAAGAACCCCAAAACATTATATGTACTCTTTTCCAATACTCTCTTGGTAAAGATACCCCACCATACAATAGTGGAAACTTCAAAATACTATCTTTGTCTTGTGTTGAAATTACTATAAGTAAATTGTCTTTTGCCATATTTAACTCTTTATTAAAACATTTACTATTTTACGTACTCTTGGTACTACTACAAATATAGTAGGAAAAGCAACTAAAAATGCTTTCCAGTAGGCTTCAAACCAAATACCCAAAATACCATCCACAAAACCAATATTTATAAGAGTTACTATAAAACTCATAAACCCTGCCATAAATAGTGCCATCAAAAATGCGAATAACACAAACTCATATTTTTTATCTATCATATATCTTCCTTCTTTGATGCTCTTTTAACGAACCTCACCCTTCTCATAAAACTTTCTTAGCCATCTATCTAATGGATACATAAACTTATAAATAGCAGGTACAACTAAAAGTGTCAATATAGTAGAACTCACTAGTCCACCTATAATTGCAAGTGCCATTGGGGCATTTGATTCACTTCCAGCACCAGTACCAAATGCAAGTGGTATCATAGCACCAATCATAGCAAATGTAGTCATCAAAATAGGACGTAATCTTTTCTCACCTGCTTCTAAAAGTGCTTCATCTACACTTTTACCCTCTTTTACTGCTTTGTTCGCAAAATCTACTACTAAAATAGCATTTTTACCAACCATACCTAAAAGTAAAATAATACCAATCATTACAAATAATGAAAAATTATTTCCTGTAACTGCTAAAGCGACCATAACCCCTGTAAATGATAAAGGCATAGAAACCATAATAATAAATGGCTGAATAAGTGACTCATATAAAGCAGCCAAAATAAGGTAGATCAAAATAACCGCTAATAAAACAGCTCCACCAAAAGCTGCATTTGTTTTTTTCATATTTTCTACATCACCAGTATATCTGTAGTTATATCCAGCAGGTAAAAGCTCTCCGATGTTTTCATCTACTTTTTTTACAATATTATCTAAACTCTCCCCAAATAATCCACCAGTTACGAGTACTTTTCGTTCTCTATCAAATCTATTAATAGATGCTGTAGAATCACTTTGTTCAAAAGTCACTAAACCCTCTAATGAAACAAAACTTCCATCACTACTTCTTACTTGAAGTTTTTTCATATCATCTATAGAGCTTCTATACTGATCCTCAAATCGTAAAGTGATATCAAACTGCCGACCTTTCTCTTCATAATGTGAGATAGCTCTATCACTACTATACGCACTACTTAAAATTCCAGCAATTTCACTAGCACTTACCCCTGCTAATTGAGCATTTTGTCTTTTGATATCTATTTTTATCTCTGGTTTTCCAGACTCATAATCTCTATCGATATTTGTTACACCATTTGTATTTGCTAACATATCCATCACTTTTTGTGATGTTTCATTTAATACATCTAAATCATCACCTGTTAAAACTATCTGTATAGGTGCATTTGAACTTCCCGTATCAAAAGGTGGTAAATCTTCAACTGTTACTACCATATCTTTAATAGTTTTGAATTCGTTCGTATATTTAATAACTAACTCTTCTTGGTTTAATTTCCTATCTTTTTTCTCTTTTAATTTTGCATATATTTTTGCTTTGTGTATCTCTTCTGCACTATTGTATCCTATAGATAACACACTATATAAAACTGCATCATCATTATCAATTTTATCCAAAAGTGGTTGTACCTTTTTTTTCATAGTTTCAAGATTTGTACCCACTGGTGCTTTTACAAATACTTGAAACTCACTATTATCTTCCATAGGGATAAAATCCATCCCAACGGTGAGTTTAGTAGATGCTATTAAAAGTCCAACAGTAAATATAATCGTAAGTGTTTTGAACCGAATAAGTGGTTTTAAAAGAGATACATATCCTCTATCTAAAGCTTTAAAAAATGGCTCTGTTTTATGAAACAGTGTACTCTCCCCATCTCTTAATACTCGTGCGCCAACTGTGGGGATAAACATAACCGCCACAAAATACGATATCACAATCCCAGCTGCTACAGTCATAGCAAAAGAGTTAAAAAACATCCCAACAATTCCGTCCATAAAAGCAACAGGAATAAACACAGCAAGTAAAACAGAAGAGATAGCTAAAATAGAAAATGCCACCTCTTTAATCCCCTCAAAAGAAGCTCTAAAAGGCTCTATCCCTTCTTCCATTTTTTTAGTAATATTTTCAATCACAACAATAGCATCATCGATAAATATACCAATAGCTAAAGTAAGCCCTATCAGCGTCAATCTATTTAGATCATATCCCATCCAGTCTATAATCGCAAATGTCCCAATTATAGAAGTAGGAATCGCCAAAGCAGATACCAAAGTAGCAGTTACATTTCGTAAAAAGAAAAATACTATTATGATAGCTAGTATTGCTCCATAGATAAGGTCAAAAGTTACATTATTTATATTTACTAGTATCTTTTCACTTTGATCTTGAAGTAACTGGAGTTCATATTCCTCTCCTGCAATAGTCTGAAGTCGTGGCATAACTTTTTTTACACCATCTATTATATTTAAAACATTTTCACCAGATATTTTTTTAACTTCTAACATCACACCTTGATGGTCTTTAAAAGAGGAAAAACTGCTCGTATCACTTAATCCATCTTCGATTTTTGCTATATCTTTGAGTTTTAAACCTGGTTTGATTAAAATATTTGATAACTCATCTATACTTAAAGCATCCGCTTTCAGTTTTACTATAATCTCTTGATCTAAATTGATAAGTTTTCCAGCACCTTGGGAAATATTTTGACTTGATATTATTTGTTGTAGTTCTGTTGGAGTAAGATTGTATTTATTGAGTAAAAAAGGATTGATAAATATACGCACTTCTCTATCTTGGTACCCGATAATATTAACTTCTCCAACCCCTTGTATTCTTTGTAGTTTTGGTTTTAGTTTTTCATCTGCGAGTCTCATAAGAGCAGTAGGATTATCATTTTTAGATGCAACAAAAAGATTGATTACTGTTCCACTAGCTCCAAGTTTTTTAACTGTTGGCTTTTCTACCTCATCAGGTAAAGTGATAGTTCCTATTTTATCACGTACATCATTTGTTGCTACATCTAAATCTTTAAATAATTCAAATTGAATTGTTACAACAGAAAAGCCTTCATAAGAGTTCGACATAAGTTTATCGATACCATCTATTCCACTTACTGCTTCTTCAATTTTATCTGTTACTTTTGTCTCAACTGTACTTGCATCTGCTCCATTATATGCTGTTTGTATTGTTACAACTGGAAAGTCTACATTTGGAAAAAGATTTACAGGCATTGTTTTATATGACATAAGTCCAAAAACAATAAAACACAATACAGCCATCAAAGTGGTTATAGGTCTATTTATGGCAAATTTATACATTACTATACCCTACTTTTGTGTAGTGATATAACCATCACCAAATAAACCAACAATGATATTTTTAGTAATCACCTCAGCTTTTATTTTTCGTGTTTTTGTATCTGCATATGGATATATTTTTACAATTTTCCCAATATATTTTTTTTCATCTCCGTCTATTTTATAACTATAACTATCCCCTACTTTTACGTTGTTGTGATATTTTTGATCAAACTGTAATATAAGTTTTCTCTCATTTATACTTTGAAGTTGAAATGCAGTTTTCGCTTGTTGACCACTTACTACATCACCACTCTCCACTTCTTTTGAAATAACAACTGCATCAAATGGGGCTTTTAAAATTGTTTTATCTAAAATAGCTTTTTGATATGATACTTGTGCTTTTGCACTCTCATATACATTTTCATATTTATCAAATTTTGCTCTATCGATTATATTTTTTATTTTTACTTGTCTATCATAATCTTTTTTTGCATATTTTAAAGTTGTTTGGTGAATATGAAGTAAAGCTTGAGAGTCTTTATTGTCCAAAGTAGCTAAAATATCTTTTTTAGATACTACACTTCCAACATCAACTAAAACCTCATCAATAATACCACTACTACTAAATGCTACATGGGCACTTTGTTTTGCGCTTACATCAAATGTTGCATATATTGATTGTGCAAATAAATTTACTCCTAAAAGTAAAATCCCTACTAATAATTTTTGTTTTTTCATTGTACATACTCCCATACATTTTTACCACTATAGTAAATGATATTTGCTTTATTGATTTCTAAATCATACTGTGCTTTTTTTAAGAAACTTATCGAGTTATACTTCTCACTCAAAGCTTCTAAATAAGCTACATTATCAACTAAACCATTTTGATATTTTTTCTCTACCGTTTCATATGTAGAAACTGACGCTTTTAAAGCTGATGATGCTGAGCCTATTTTAAGTTTTGATATCTCATATGATTTTATGGCTAGTTGTAAATCTACATTTGCTTTATTTTTTTCATATTCATATGTAGATTTTAAAGATTCGTATTTTTTATACTCACTCACATAGGCATTTGTAGTTGAACCAAAATCAAAAATATTCCATGATAAATTTACTTTGAAAATATTTTGAGAATCCACTGAAGCTTGTTGATATGATTGATTATCATAATTCATCTCATAGTTATTGTAAGTATTATCTAAACTCAACACTGGATAATTTGAACTTTTGCTCGCGCGTGCATTTGAAAGTACAGTTTGCATATCATACTCCAACGCTTTTATATTTGCTCTTTTATCTTTAAGTGTTGATAAGAGTAACTGATCTTTAATAGTAGAACCAGGCTCTAAACTCACCTCTTTTGATACTAAATAGTTCAGTTTATGTAAGATAGTTTGGATATTGAGTTCTGTTTCATGCAATGTTACATTGGCATTTTCTAAACGTGCTAATATTTTATCTACTTCATCACTCGTTGTAGTTCCTACATCTAAAAATCTTTTGAGTCTATCATACTGTGCTTTTAGCTGTATAATCTCTTTTTGTTTTGCTTCTTTTTGCGCTATATATGAATGATAGTTAAAATAGTGTCGTACTATTTGTAAAGATAAATCATTTTTTAGAGTTGTTAGATTTTCTTGTGCACTTTTTATAGTATTTTCATAACTCTTATAAACTGCACCTTTTTTTCCACCATCATATACTATATAATTAACATTAGCATATGAATTCAAAGAACTATCAGGCATACTTGCTGTTTCTTCATTTGTATTTGTATACGTTGCCCCCAGTGTTACTTTAGGAAGATAGTTTTTTTGTACACTTTTATATTGACTATTTATAGAATCAATACTATATTGTTGTGATTTGACTAACTTGTTATGTAAAGATAAATCAATCAACTCATTTAAACTTTCACCATATAGGCAAAATGGCACTAAAAAACTTAAATAAATTTTTTTCATATTTTTCCTTTTTAACCGAACGGTTAACAGATTTAAGAAATTTTAATACAAATTAGATTATACTTCCATTAACCGAACGGTTAGTTGAGATAAAAAGGCAGTTGATGACAAAAGAAAATATATTAAAAGTTGCTATAAATGAATTTTCATTATATGGTTACGATGCAGTAAGTATGAATAAACTAGCCTCAAAACTAGAAGTTAATAAAGCTACGATATATTATCACTACAAAGATAAAAAAAGTTTGTACCATGCAGTTTTAACAAAACTTATCCGTCAGAACCGTGACCAAGTAGAAGAGTTAGTAAACTCAGATATTCCTGCAAAAGAACAGTTTAGAAACTATATTGCTTTATTTATAGAAACCATAAAAGAAACACCCCAAATAATCCCACTTACTTTAAGAGAGATGGCAAACTTAGGGATAAATATCCAAGACCATATAGAAGAGGATCTAGAACAAGAAGTAAAATATCTTGTCAGTATACTTCAAAAACTCAATCTAAAAGAAAAATACAAAGATACTGATCCTTACATCATAAAAGCATTGATATTAGGAACTACAACTACATACTACTCGATGCAGATGTCAAATGTAAATGTTAAAACAATTAAAAATCTCAATAAAGATAGTGATACAGTACTTGACTATGTAAATGATTTTATTTCCGATATTTTACTAGATGGGTTATGCGAAGATACTAAAAATATAAAATAGCTGTTTATTTTATATTTTTTTATTATTCATAGCTTTTTTATTATCATCCGATACTATCTCCTCTTCGATATGAATTCCTAATAATTTTTGTGTATCCAATAAATTTACATACAACTCAAAAACTTTTGCATCCATATTGCGTTTACTTTTATTCTTATTTTTTTTGACAACAAAAACATATACACCAACAGATACAACTAATAATATAAAAATCTTTACCACTTCAAATATCCTTTTTTATATTATAAACAAACGAAGTAACCTTTTAGTCGCTTTTGAATTATTTTGTATAAATTGGTATTTTGATGTTGATTTTGATTGAAAATAGTGTAGATAATAATGGCAGAGAAGAAGGGAGAGAGTTCTCAATACCTACATAGTCATAAAAACCCTTGTATAATGGGTTTATAGACATTTTGTTTCCTTTTTTAGTGTTCAAAAGTTGGACACTTGTTGGACAAAATTATAAATAAAAAGAACTTAAAAGAATATATGTGTAGAGTTATTTTTAATATTATTCAGATATAATTGAAAAATTAAATGTCTATCTAAATAAAAACTAAAAAAATCATAAAAAGAGTATTTAGTAAATTTAATTTAAAATTTTGATACTTTTTGAAACAAAAAATATTAAAATTCACGATTTAAGATTCGTATCAGGTTTAATTCATAATAAAAAAGCTAAAAAATTATAAAATATTCTCATAAACCAAACAATAAATACTTATTTACTATACTAAGGGAATTATCATGTCAATAGAAGAATTATCATTTAAAAGAAGATCATCTCAAAGATGGAGTCAAAAAAATAAAGATAAATTTGTAGTTGGTAATATACATTCAATGGAAAGAACTGGAAAAGGTTTTAGAGGTATAGAGAAAAAAGATTATTCTAAACGTCTTGAAAAAGCAATAATCAAAGCATTATAATACTTTGTTACGTAATAGGTCAAATGCGTTAAAATCGCTAATGCACAGATATTATTTTTTTTATTTTTCAGAAAATCAAATAGCACTTACAGAATCAAGAGATTTTGCATCGATTTATATCTATCAAGAAAATATAATGAAAATTTTTAGTTTAGAATTTAACGATACTATAACAAATTCTGACATTACAAAAGCTGTAAATAATGTAGGAAAAAAATACCTCAAAGATATAAAAACTAGACATGAAATCCATACTTGTAATGATAGAAATCTATACGAAGTAAAAGCAGAAGATGTGGATAAGATATGGAATGAATTATATCCTGCATTAGAAAAATATTTTGATTCTTATGAGTTACTACAACAGTATACAGGTCAATACCTCTTAAAAGCAATGCTAATAGAATTTAATAACTTTTTATCGCATGTAGTATTAGCAATGAATAATGTAAGTAAAGTTAAAAATATTGAAAGTGCATTAGGGCATTTACATAGAGCTACATTAGATGGATACAAAGATATTATTGTAGAAGAAAATAAATTAAATAATTTAAGTGGAAGAGAAAAACAACGTTCGCTATTTGACTTAAGATTAAAAGAAATACATAAGGTAGGTTGTTCTTCTCTTGATAGAAAAACAATAATTAAAAAATATAAAAAATTTGTAAAAACATATTTACGTCAAAGTTTAGTTGCTTAAATAATTTATGAGACCGTAAAATAAACTGTGTAAACCCACCTCTTATTTCTAAATCACTTAGTATATTTTGACATAATTTCACTAAAAAATATACTAAGTTGTGGAAATATCTCATACCAATTTCTGATACTATTTGTATTCCATCTATTTTGTTGCTCTTGAGTAGCAAGATACATCACTTTAAAAGCAGATTCAACAGTAGGAAATGA
>Ga0193961_1000258_pt1 | contig 21722 bp, 19 predicted proteins | sample FB_4_MG_FD_140371 | JGI IMG/M metagenome (GOLD analysis project Ga0193961, IMG submission 140371) | Microbial mat bacterial communities from the Broadkill River, Lewes, Delaware, United States - FB_4_MG | ecosystem: Environmental > Aquatic > Freshwater > River > Microbial mats | place: USA...
AGCTACAATTGCAGTGAAATATGATGTACCTACAGTTAAGTTTACAGGTGGTCAAAGACTTGATATGTTAGGTGTAAAAAAAGAGCAACTTGAGCCTATGTGGAAAGACTTAAATGATGCTGGTTTTGTTTCAGGTCAGGCATATGCAAAGGGTTTACGAACTGTTAAAACATGTGTAGGAAATCAATGGTGTAGATTTGGTACACAAGATTCTATGCAAATGGGTATAAATCTCGAAAAACTTACATGGGGATCGTGGATGCCTCATAAGTTTAAAATAGCAGTATCAGGATGTCCTCGTAACTGTGCGGAAGCTACTATCAAAGATATTGGTGTGATTGGTGTCGATTCTGGTTGGGAGATTAGTGTTGCAGGTAATGGTGGTATAAAAGTAAGAGTGACTGACTTTTTTATCAAAGTAGCAACAGATGAAGAACTGTATGAATATGTAAAAGCATTTACACAATTTTATAGAGAAGATGCATACTATTTAGAAAGAACAGCTCATTGGGTAGAACGAGTTGGTATTCAGTATGTAAAAGATGCACTTATTCATGATGAGAAAAGAAGAAAAGCGTATGCACTTGGATTTGAAGAGTCACAAAAATATGCACAAATAGATCCTTGGGAAGAGTCAAGAAAAGATGGATTTACCAAAGAGTTCGATCCGATTGTAATAGATACAGAAAACCTACCAGGTTATGAAGCGAAGGAGATATAGAGATGGCAAATTGGATTAAAATAGTAGCATTTGAAGATGTACCAGTGATGGGTTCACGAAAAGTTATCGTAGGTGTTGAGGAGATAGTATTATTTAAAACAAGAGATGAGTCAATCTTTGCGATAAACAATATCTGTCCTCATAAACAAGGAAAACTAAGTGAGGGCTTAGTACACGAAAAAACAATCACTTGTCCTTTGCATAATTGGGATATTGACCTTGAAACAGGTACAGTTAAAGAGGAGAGTGAGTGTACGAGAACTTATGAGACTAAGGTGGAAGAGGGGTTTGTTTACCTTAATCTTTAAAACAGAATGAAGATATGTAATTTTACATATCTTTGCCTTTTTATTTTTTTATTTGAGATTCTATAAATTTTAAATATTCTTGAGTTTCTCTAAAATATGGATGTATATAATCTAAATGCTCTAATATTTTAATACATTTTTGTAAATATTCCTCAGCTTTTTTGTATTCTTTTAAATTACAATAAATTATAGCAAGATTATTATAGCTAGTTGCTAAATCAATATGGCTTTCTGATAGTATCTCTTCTCTAATATCTAGGGCTCTTAATTGATACTCTAAAGCTTTTTTTAATTCTCCCATATCTCTATATATCATTGCAAAATTATTGTGGTTTTTGGCTAGAATAGGATGTCTTTTTCCTAATATTTCAGTATTTATTTTTAAGGCTTTTTGTTGATACTCTAAAGCTTTTTTTAATTCTCCCATATCTCTATATATCATTGCAAGATTATTATAGCTAGTTGCCAAATTGATATGTTCTTTCTTTAAAGGATTTTCTCTTAACTTTAAAGCTTTGTATTGAAATTTTAGAGCATTTTTTAAATCACCTTTATTTTGATATATTAATGAAAGATTATTATATCCTGTTCCTAAATCTGGATGATTATCTCCTTTTAATCTTAGTGATTTATATTGAAATTTTAGAGCATTTTCTAAATCATCCATATTCGTATATAATATAGATATATTATTATAAATTGTTGCAGTATCAGTATTATTAATGTTCTTTCTTTTATGTATATTTAATTCTTTTTTTAAATAATGTAATGAGTTTTTTAATTCTCCTATATCTCTATATATAGTAGCTATTTGATTGAAGAGATTTAGTTTAAGTTCATCATTATTAGTAGTTTTTAACCTTTGAAGTAATTTGTTAAGTTCAATTTTTTTATCTTGTGTAGTAATTCCACCAATCGAACTGTAAGAACTACTTTCATTAATTGTAATATTTGATAATTTATCTGTATTATCATCCTTTTCCAATTCTAAAACTGTATTTTTAAACTCCCATAAATCAGGTATGACATTGATAGCTTTTGTGAAGAGTTCCTCTTTTTGATATAAAGAGATAAAACATATAAGGTTTATATTAAAAGAGGCTATTTTGTCTCTTCTTTGATTAAATCCATTGTATAAATCGGCATTGTTTAGTATTTCATCAAAGTCATTTATATATACAAAACCTTCATTATTTTTATATAGCTCAGGTGCTACATTTTGGTATGATTTGTCTTTTAGATCTAAAGAAGTTTGTGAACTTTGAGGATAGATAGATGAGATATGTTCTTTGATTTCATCTATCATATTTGTATTTGGATATAAGATAATTATAAATCTAAATCGTAAAGGATTTAAAACTTTTTTGAGTTTTTTTTGTAGTTGTTCAAATGTTAATTCAAATTTCATAATTTATTCTGATTCTAACAGTTCTTTAAAATCATCATTGTCCAATAGTATTGGATTGATTCTTTTATCTTTTCCATTGTCATATTCTAAAACAATTTTTTTAACCAAAAGATTTGCGAGTAGGTCACTAAATAAAGTTTTTTTACCACTGTTGATAGTTTTGATTAATTCTACTTCATCTTCTAATAGATAATTCACTATAGATTCACTCAAAACTTCTTGGGCATCTTTTACACTTTGCATATCTAGTATATCTTCTTGTGCTTCATAAAAAGCATTTAAAATTACTTTGAGAGTTTCTCTAGGCGAACCTGCACCATATTCGATGATTTTATCGACAATACTTTCATCTTTAAATAATGATTTATCAACTCGTTTATATATAAACTCTCTAAATCTATCTTTCGCATTTTCATCTAAATTAATAAGAGGAAAGGAGATACTCTTTGCAAACTCATTTAATTTTGAAGCTTCAGAGAAAAGTTCAATAGGTAAAGTGATAATCATATTTGTTTTTATCTCTATAAATTTATTTGAGTTTTCAATCAGTATTTTTCTTCTATCTTCTAAACTCCCAATCTTTTCAAATCCATCTACAATAAAAAGTAAATCTTTATATAAAGCTTTTGTATTTAAATATTCTTTGATATCTAAAATAAATTGATTGAATTTTAGACTAAAATCAGAAAATTTATTTATAAAAGTACTTCTTATAGTTTCTTTTGTTTTATTTGAACCTGATAGTTTACCTTTTGTCTTAGTTACTATAGAAAGAAATGAAAAGATATCAAAACCAGCTTTAGCTTCTATTTCTATAGTTGCCGATTGATCTGTTTCTTTATTTATTTCTGTTATTCGTTGTTCGTACCAATTATAAAATGATTCTATATTTGCTTTTGGTATATCAATCTCTTTTGCTTTTAAAGTTTCTATTAACTTTTCTAAAATTAATATAATAACATCTACAAAGTCTATATTATTTACATCTAATTCTTCATTACTTAAGTCACAAAATATTGTCAAATAACATTTTGTTTTATCAATAGCATTTTTGAGTTTTAGCAGTTCTGTTGTCTTACCAGTTCCTCGATGACCACTTAAAAATACTTTTTTTGGTTGAGATAATTTGTTGCAATTATGTTCTTTATCAATATTTAAAAACTTATATATTTTGCTTTCACTGAAGCCTTTTCTAAATCCTGAAAAATCAGTATAAAATTCATCTTTATCATCAATAGGACTATTAAATTCAACTGCATCTTGAATCTCATAAAAATCATTTGCTTTTTTCATATTTACCTCTTATTGTATAAAATAGATTATAGCGTGTTTTCTTTTACATTAAATTGAGTAAAAAATAAAACTTGTTATAAAACTAAAATAGATTTTACGATATGATATATTTATATCTTTAGTGGAAGTAATATATGAAAAATACAGAAATCTTAGAAAAATTAGTCAAACGCACTACTGAGTATTTAAAAAATGATATTGGGATAGAGATTGATGATAGTTGTACCACTATAAAATCTGTCGATCAAATTGAGTATTTAGATATAACTGCTTATATTGCATTAAGCTCAGATATTAGTGCCACGGTGGGGATGAGTACAAGTAACAAATTTGCTTGTACACTTGTAAAAAAGTTTCTTTCTATAGAGATAGCTCCCTCTGAAATGGCAGAATTAGCAGCAGAAAATATTGCAGAAACATTAAATATCACAACGGGTAATATTTTGAAAGATTTGATGATTATGAAAGAGGGTGGAAATATTAATATCTCTATCCCTCATACTCTGTATAATGCCGTAGTTGTCAAAAAGAAAAAAAATGGTATGATGTATATCTCTAAATTAAGATCTAACGATGAAGAGATTTTACTCAGTTATTTTCTCTGATCAAAAACCCAATTTTGTTACTATTTTTTCAAGGGCAGGGGCATTGATAGGTTTGAGTATATAGTTTTTTGCACCTGCTTTTATCGCTTTACGTACTTTTTGTTCTTCCCCATGCGATGTGATCATAATAACTTTTGCATCTTTATCGTACTCTTTGATTTTTTCTACAGCATCAATTCCGTCTTTGATGCCATTTACTTCTGGCATGGTTATATCCATAGTAACAAAATCAGGTTTACATGTTTTGTATCCTTCGATACTTGTATAACCATTGTCAGCTTCACCTACTACTGTATGTCCTAACTTTAATAAGATCTCTTTTATACTTATTCTCATAATTCTTGCGTCATCTACTACTAATACTCTTGCCATATTATATACCTTTTATATAAATTTAAATGGGTATAGAAAAATCAAACTTTATACCCCTATTTTCTTTATTTACAATAGTCATTGTACCATTTAATATTTCAAGTTCTGCTAAAATAGAAGCCAATCCCACACCTCTTCCTGAAATATCTGTAATTATATCACTTGTACTAAAAGTATCTAAAAATATAATTTTTAATACCTCTTGCTCTGAAAGTTTTTCTAATTTTTCTTGTGAATAGATACCTTTTTTTAAGGCGAGTTTTTTGATATATTGGGTATCTATACCTTTCCCATCATCACAAATGGAGAGATGAAGAGACTTTTCATCTTTTGTAACATTACAAATGATTGTCCCAAACTGTTCTTTTTTATTTTCAAAGCGTGTTTCAAAATCTTCGATACCATGATCGACACTATTTCTAAATATATGCACGAGAGAGTTTAAAAATGGTTTAAACTTTTGGCTGATATAGATATCATCACTATTTAATATCATAGGGTTGATCTGTTTATCAAGTCTAAGTGCCAATTGCTCTACAAGTTTTTTATAAGGGTTTAAAAATATTTTAATATTGTGATTGTTAAGGCTTTCAATTGTATTGCTTAAATTTTTAAATTGGGATAGAGAGTTGTCCTCTAATTGATTTTTTGTAATATCATAAAGATTTTTTATTTTTTTACTGATGGTACGAATTCTATTTTTATCAATAGATATATTATTGGATGAGTGAAATATATCAGCCCCCAATACATCTTTGAGTATCTCAATATCTTTTTCAAGCCATGAGTACATCTCCTCTTTATGGATACTTTTTATCTCAGGATAGAGTATCTTTTCTTGAATACTTGAAACAATAAAGTTTTCAAAATTATGAAGCTCTTTGACTATATTGAGCATCTCTTTTTGTGCAAATAAACCTTTGTAGGTATGTATCTCTCGTGCTAATGAGGGTAACATATCTAAGCTTTTAAAGGATTCTATCTTATTGAGTAGTTTTTTATAATCCGATGTGATTTCTAAAAACTGCTCCATAGAGGTCGCTACTTCGACAACCATTTTAAGGATTTGTTGTTCATCTTTTATTTGTTGAGACAACTCTTTTTCACTACTTATATCAGTAAGAATTAGCATCATTTGCATATCACTCAATACTTTATATTGCAGTGATATAAAGTTACCATTTATGAGTAACTCCTCTGGAAGTAAAGAGAGGAGTACCTCTTGCATATCTTCATCCTCTTCCTCAAACACATCATTAATAGTTTCTGAAAATTCTTCTGCGTGATACTCTTCAGAAAATAATAAAGTAGAGATGTTTTTATTAAAAATATCTTCACCTAATATATGGAGTGTTTCTTTGGAGTACTCGGAGCCTATTTTCATATCTTTATCAAAATACATAAAACCTTGCCCAGCATTATCCAATAATTCTTGAATCTCTTGTTTTGTTTTTGCTAAATCTGCTGTCCGTTCAATCACTTTCTTCTCAAGACTAGCTGTCAGTTCTTCTACCTCTTTTTTTGAGGTAATATCTTGTAAAATGGAACTATAACCGACCAAAGTATTTGTATCATCATATTCAGGAATGATAATCGATTGTACCCAATAAAAACCTCCATCTTTTTTGATATTTTGTACTTCCCCTTTCCACTCTTTTCCTGATTGGATAGTTTTCCATAGATCCTTAAAAACAGATGGATTCATATTTGGGTGGCGTACGATACTTTGAGAATGACCTAGTAACTCCTCTTGAGTAAATCCACTTATTTTACAAAATGCTTCACTCGCATAGGTGATAATACCATTTGTGTCTGTTTTACTCGCAATGATATTTTTGTCAAATGCTTTTAAGAGTCTTGTTATCTCTGCTGTTTTCTTTTTGACAAGATATTTTAATTTTTTATTGTTATAAAGGACTAAAGCCAAGAGAAAAATGATACCACCTACAATTTTAAATAGTAAAGACCAGTCTGTTTTGTGACTCACTCGAACCTGTGTCCATCTATGAAAAATATCATTGATCTCTTTTTCTGTAATAGAGTCAATAGCTTTATCTATAATTGAGATAGCTTCTATATCTACCTCTTTGAGTAGTGCAATTTTTAAGTCTAAATTAAAATCAGTTTTATAAGCTATTTTAAGCATATCAAATCCCATAGCATTGATATAGTATTTTGCTTTCGCAGCGTTGACAACATATACATCTATCTCATTATTTCGCAATTTAACAAAGCCATTTTCATCTGTTTTATTTAGTAATTGTAGTTTTATATTTGGTTTATTTTCTTTTAAAATACTATAAATTGTAGAATTTGCATTGACAGCTATTTTTTTATCTTTTAAGTCTTCAAAGCCATTTATAAAGTTTTCATTTTTTCTACTTACAAATATATACGGAGAAGTAAGCAAACTATGTTTGGTAAAATTCATAGTTTTTCTTCTCTCTTTGGTTATACCAACAGCACTATACATCTGTACCTCTTTTATAGTAACTTTTTCTATTGCTTCTTCCCATGTATTTGTAGGAACTGCTCGAAAATCAATAGTCGATCTTTCTTGTATAAGATGAAGGAGATCTGCCACAATACCTACATGTTTTTCAAGTCCATTTTTCCACTCAAAAGGGTGCCAGTCATGGTCAAAAACATATTTGATTTGTATCTTTTTTTTTAACCAATCCTCTTCCTTTTTTGAAAATTTTAAGTTGTTTTTATGTGTCAGATCCATTTGCTCTCGTAATTGGACAAATTGTTCTTTTGGAATAGTGCTAAATGCTTTGTTGATAATCGAATTTAATTCAGGATATTTATGGTGAATCCCTATAGATACTTCACCATATCTATCATATATCTTTTTTACTATTTTTAGACCATACTCCTCTATTTTAGTTTCATCTATAAAATAAGAGACCATAGCACTCGCTTCATTTGAGGAGGCAAGTTTTTTATACATCAAATTAACATCTTTCAGATCAATGATATGAGCAGTAGGTACGGTTGTTTGTAACATCTTATGTGTTATGGCATGATCTTTGAGATAAACAGTGTGATTTTTTAAGTCAGTTAAAGTTTTGATGGAGTTGTTTTCTTTTTTAGTTATCAAATAACATGGAGTAAAATCATATGCAGGAGAATAGAAAAAATGATTTTTTTCTCGCTCTTTACTCCAACTCAACCCCATAATACCGTCTATATATTGACCTTCTATAGCTTTTTCATATCCAAATTTCCAAGCATCAAATTCGATAGGAATAAGGTTGGTTCCCATATTTTTATTGATCAGTTTCAATATCTCAGTGTGGAGATTTCTTCCATCTTTGATCTTTGGCCAATAATTCATAACAGCTATTCGTATCATTGGATTGTTATCAATCCACTGTTGTTCTTTTTGAGTAAGTTGACTTGTGTTGGGTGCTATTTGAGCAAATAAGAGAGTACAAAATAAAAGAAGAAAGAGAATAATTTTTGTCATTGATAATCCATAAAAACAAGTTGAATATATTATAGCACTTAATATATTTATTTTAAATAACTTACTGTATCTCTTTAAAGTAGTTTGCAGTTTTCTAATATTTGGTGTATTTCAAATTATATTACATATAAATAGGTAAATAATCAGATTATACTTTATCAATAATGGCAATCTACTGCTGGATTACAATTAACATCGGTACATTTTACACATTTTTCGATCTCATTTTCATTAAAATATCTAGTAACGGTACAGTTTGGATTCTGTATAGCATGATAAGAAACATTTCTTGTACAATCAAAAGCTAATAAATTTACTATTTCAGTAGGTGTATTTTTATCAAGTGCTAGTTTAATTCTTTCTGTCAGCGATACTAAAATTGCTTGTTTTGGTGTTTTATGTTGCATGAGTTTTCCTTCATAAAATTTTTTATTATTTTATCTTAAAATTACTTCAATAAAACCATAGTTAAAGATAATTTTTTGCTAATTCTCTTAAAATTAACTTTTAAGAGATCTAAAGTATTTTATAAATCTTTTTATTATATAAAGTAAATCTTATAATTATAAAAGAAAAGATTATAGAAAAGATGAGCTTATTATAATCATACATATGGCATAATTCTATATATTTTCTTGCTGAAGTGGGATAAGATAGTGTAATTTATAAGGACTTTTTAATACTATGACTAAAATTTTTCAAATTTTATTTTTTATTTGTTTAGTAGCTATAGAATATTTAGCCACAACAAGTAGTTCTATACCAGTTATAGAACATACATGGGATAAAGCAAATCATTTTATTGCTTTTTTTGTACTTTATATACTTTTTAGTGGAGGATTTAATATCTTCACACTGTTGGGTAAAGTAAGTTTATTATTTTTGTTTGCTTTTCAAATTGAATTAATTCAGTATTTTATCCCCAATAGAAATTTTTCGTTATGGGATATTTTTGCTGATTGTGTAGGTATTATTTTGGCTATTTTTGTGTTAAGTTTATATACACAATATATCAAGAAAAAAGTAACTTATTTAGGCTTTATTGAAAGATAACGCTAAATTTTTTAGCGTTAAATTACTAGGATGTAAAAAATAAATCTGTAAATTCTTCAAGAAATTTATCACGATGTTTACATATATCTTGTATTGCAAATGCAATTTTTTCTTCTGATTGATTATAATTTTCTTGTATAATTATATTTACAGTATTATGTATCTCTTTATGAAGTTTTTCTATTTTCTGAAAAGCATTTTCTTTGGAAGTACCAATGAAATTTTGTTTGTATAACCATGTACCAAAATTACATTGATGATGGTTAAGTTCTTCTGTAATTTCTTTGTTTTCTTTCAGTGCTTCAACAATCCCTTTTATCCAAATTTTATGTTCTGTCATAGCATAAAGCATAGGAAGTTCTTCTCTTGAAACAGCAACAATGTTTTGCCATTCGGGGTAGGGTTCCCATTCTTCAATCCATTGGATAAGTTCTTTTTGGGGCATTGGTTTGGCGATAACATATCCTTGAGCCTGCTCACAACCGAGTCGCAATAGCATAACTCCTTGCTCAATACTTTCAACACCCTCAGCTATCACTTCACGGCGAAATGCACTTGCCAAACTAATTACACCTTCTAAAATTGCCATATCATCGGTATCATCAAGCATATCACGGACAAAAGTTTGGTCTATTTTGAGCTGTTTTGATGGAAGATTTTTGAGGTAAGAAAGTGATGAATATCCTGTACCAAAATCATCAAGTGAAAAATCGATACCTATTTTATTACACTCTTTCATAATATACGAGATATGATTCATGTCTTCCAAAGCACTTGTTTCAAGAATCTCAAATGTAAAATCATTAGGTTGAACTTCTGGATAAGACTTGAGTAAAAGAAGGAGATTCTCTATAAAATTTGTTTCTTGAAGTTTCATTGGATTTATATTGATACTAACTGCTATATTATGTCCTGATTGTTTCCATTTTTGGATCTGTTTTATTACATTTACAAGTACCCAAGTGTCAAGTTTTACACTTAATGGATGATTTTCAATAGTGGGTAAAAAATATCCAGGGGAGAGTATCCCTTTTTGTGGGTGGTTCCATCTAATAAGTGATTCTACTCCTAAAATTTTTTCAGTTTTCATATTTACTTTTGGTTGATAGTACATGATAAATTCATCATTATTTATGGCATTTTCTATTGCATCAAGATTTTCATTGTGACTACGCACAGAAATATCTTCTTCTACATCAAAGATATGAAAACGATTTTTTCCTTTTACTTTTGCTTGATACATAGCATGGTCGGCTTGACGGAGTAACTGATCTGCATCAATAGAATCATTTTGATTAAAGTAGGTGACTCCAATACTTGCTGAAACCTGCATAGAGATATTATTGCTAATTACAGGTGATGATATTACATTCAAAATTCGTTGTAAGGTAGGGATACAATCTTCTTTATTTTTGAGATCATGTAAAACTATTACAAATTCATCTCCTCCTAAACGGGATACAGTATCATCCTCTCGAAGAATTTCTTGAATTCTTGTGGAGATTGTTTTTAATAAAATATCACCATTACTATGACCATATAGATCATTAATCTCTTTGAATCCATCTAAATCCAAATAAAAAATTGCTAATGATAAAGCATTGTTTTGTGTATCTAAAATAGCCTGATGCAGTTTATTTGATAAATGTATACGATTTGGGAGATTCGTAAGTGTGTCAAAATGTGCCAAGTGTTCAAACTTTTTCTGAATTACTTTCATTGAAGTTATATTTCTTGAGACACCCATAATTGCATAAATTTCACCATCTTTGTCATGCATTGGAACTTTTGTTGTATGGAGTATCTCTTCATGTCCATCATTGGCAAAAAAAACTTTTTCTTCTGTCGAGTAGGCTTTATTTGTTCGTATCACTTCAAAGTCACTTATTTTATATAATTCTGCTAAGGATTTACCAAGTAAAATTTCATCACTTTTCCCAATAATATCACTCTCTTTTGCATTTACATAGTCTTCAAATCGTGAATTACATGAGATATAGATACCTTGAAGATTTTTGACCCATACAAGATCTGGAATTGCTTGAAAAAGTGTTTTCAAAAAATTACGCTCATGAGAGAGAGCAGATTCTTTATATTCTCGTTCTGCTACATTACCTAGAAGTTTTGTAAAATGTTCTAAAATAGTTATTTCAGGTGTGGTAAAGATATGTTTTTTCGTACTCATATCAAAACCTAAAAAACCTGTACATTTTCCCTCTTGAAAAAGTGGAAAAGTGATCATACTTTTAATTTTTTCATGAAAAAGTGCTTTTGGTAGAGCTTCTGAGCTAAAAGTACTCTTACTTTGAATTAAAATATATTCACCTGATGCGTGTGTCTTATAATATTTAGAATTATTATTAATTGAACTATTTTGAACTATTTGAACTTTGTCTATACATTTTTCATTATACCATCTGTATCGATTTGTAGCAATATTTAATTCAAGATTATAGTCAAAGATATAGGCTCTATCAGCATTGACAAAATGTGCAGTTTTTTCAAGTGCATTTTTAATATTTTTATCAATCTGATGAAGAGGTAAATTTATAAAATCTGTAGAAAGCTCAAGTAATAGATCTCTATACCGTTCTTGAGTAGTAATCTTTTTATCAAGTTTTTGATGAGATTTTAGTTCACGCATCAAATTAAGCGTGTTTGTAGAAAGAGTACTATAAATGGAGAGTATAATATCTATGAGTAAACGAGTAGAACCGCTCATTTTTTTTTCAGCAAATTTTTTTGATTGTTCTAAGTTATATCCTTCTCTTAAAGAAAAAACAAGGTATGCCATAAAACGGTCAGTTTCTAAAATATGAGAAGCCAACCAACGCGTAAGAAAACCGAGTGCTTCTTCAGCAAGTTCTATCAACGAACGAGTATTTTGATCTTTTTTGATCTTTTTTACTGTCTCTACAAACTGTCTGTGAATAGCTTGATGGTCTGCATCCAAAGGGTCATTTGGCAAATATTGATGCCATATAGCTTCTTCTGTTTCAAAATGATAGATAGTATAATCAGTAAGTTCATCAAAAATAGCATTGAGATCTTTATTATTGGAATTATGTGCAATGTGACTTGCTAAACTATTGAGAATTTCAACAAGTTTTTTGTGTTGTTTATCAACTGTTTTGAGTCCAGTATTAAAGTGATCGTTCCAAGGGAAAATGTCGACAGAATTCAAAAAATATCCTTTGTATTAAAAAAGTAATATATCAAAAATATACTTTTATCTAAGTAAATGTTTAAGTGATTTTTTAATAGAATTATTAAGAGAGACTATATTATTTAAATTTTATCTAAAAAAGAATATAATTTATAAATAAAAATATTATACGAGGAATTTTAAATGAAAAAAACAATTATATTTATTGCTACATTTTGTATATCAAGTACACTCAATGCAATTTCGTGGTCACAAATGAAAAGTTGGACAGATAAAACGATTAAACCAGATGTGCAATATAGCTTAGAAACAGAAGGATACAATGTACGAGTGTATGAATTTACTCCGCTTTCTGATCCGGGATCTACATGCGTCATGAGTTTTACAAATGAAAAAATGACTATGTTTTGTTTTTCAAAATCAAAAGAAGCTTTGAGAGACAAATAACTCTTAGTCTCTATTTATTTTTTCGTTGTGTTTCTCTCCCCAAAAATAAAGCTGCTTTAAAATTGGTTTGAGAGTTTCTCCATAGGGAGTCAATGAGTATTCTACTTTTGGAGGGATAACGGGAAAAACTTTTCTATATACTATATCATCTTTTTCTAATTCTCTAAGTTTTTGAATTAACATTTTTTGAGTGATACCATAGATAGATTTTTGTAATTCATTAAATCTTTTTTTCTCATTTCGTAAATACCATAAAATTAAAATCTTCCATTTTCCATCTATTGCTTCCATTGCAATTTCTATATTGCATTTTATCCGTTCTTTTTTTTCTTCAATTTTTGTTTGTGTTGGCATATTTTATCCTATAGTATCTTTTTGGTAAGTACCTATACTTTTTGTTAGTTCTTGACATTATAACTTATATACTATAATATTTCACTATAAAAAATAAAGGAACACACGATGAAAAATAAAGCATTTATAGTAAATAAAACAGAAGAGGGTAAATTTGTTTCAGGAATTGAAGAGATTGCTATTCCTACTATTGGTGAAAATGAGATATTAATAAAAGCATCTTACTCAAGTTTGAATTTTAAAGATGCCTTGAGTTCTGTGGGAAATCCAGGTGTTACAAAGAACTTCCCACATGTGACTGGTATTGATGTAGTGGGTGTCGTTGAAGAGAGTAATTCGAGTAAATTTAAAAAAGGTGATGAAGTTTTAGTTACTGGTTATGATATGGGTATGAATAGTGATGGTGGACATCAATCATTTGTAAAAGTACCAGAGGCATGGGTATTGAAAAAACCATCAAATATTACAGATAAAGAAATCATGACATATGGAACAGCAGGATTAACAGCAGGATTAAGTATAAATGAGTTGTTAAATAATGGGGTTACACCGCAATCAGGAGAGATATTAGTTACAGGTGCTACAGGTGGAGTAGGGTCTATTACTGTTTCTATTTTAAAAAAACTTGGATTTGATATCGTTGCTATTAGTGGTAAAGAAGACAAAATACCATTTTTAAAGGAGCTTGGTGCTAAAGAGGTGATTTTAAGAAAGGATTTTGATATAGAAAATAAAAAACCGATGGGGCGAGAGAGATTTGCAGGAGTTGTGGACACTGTAGGTGGAAATATACTAGCTGAAGCCTTAAAAGCTTTACGATATGATGGGGTAGCTACATGTTGTGGATTGACCTCTTCATTTAAATTAGACACAAATGTATTTCCTTTTATTTTACGAGGTGCTAGACTTATTGGTATAGATTCTGTAGAGTGTAAACTAGAAAAAAAACTTGCAGTTTGGAATAAATTTGAAAGTGATTTTAAAATAGATACTTTAACAGAGATAACAAATGAGATCTCTTTAGAACAATTGCCTAAAGCATACCAATCTTTATTGGATGGAAAAGCTGTAGGACGGTATCTTGTAAAAATTTAGGCTATTTTGCTTCATTTTTAAACACATACAATTATCTTTTAAGGATAATTGAGTGCTGAATAAGCAAATATACAAGTGATTTTAATTACAATAAAACATGAATTATAAAACACTCTCTTTACTTTTATTATTTTCTACTTTTTTATCTGCTTCAGTGCAAGAGATTCGTATAGGAAAAATTGATGAGTATTATCAAAATAAACTCAGTTCAGAAGAGTTACGCTCTGTAATAGATGAAATAGAAGATACACTCGAATCTCAACTCGGATATGATCTATTTAACTATTCTGAAAAGGGAAAACCTATATATATAAAATATGTAGCTCCTCAACAACTTGAAAAATCAATAGAAAGAAATATAAAAAAATTAGAGAAAAAAAAAGAAAAAATAGCAACTTTGCGTAAATTACTTCCGAATTTACAAAGAAAGATCAAAAAACAACAAAAAGATATCAATATCTTTACTTCCCATATCAATAAAAAAACAGCTAAACTCAATGAATATATACTCGGAATAAACAAAAAAAAACATTTTACAGTAGAACAATATAAACAAGCACAAGTCCATGCAAAAAGTAGACAAAAAAGAATCGATAGAGAGGTGCATGTTTTAAAACAAGATCGAAGAAGATTTAAGAAAATGACTTTTTCATACAACAATAAAATTCATCAACTCAATAGTAAAATTCGTTCATATAATATATTACAAAATCAAATAAGCAGAATGACAAGAAGTGTCAAAAAAGTAAAAGGGAAAGCTTTTGGAATGAAAGAGATAACACTCAAGACATTTTATAAAGATGGCAAAAAAGTAAGAGAAAGAAGTGTTACCCAAAATATGACCAAGATTGAGATCTACGGATTTGAGACACGCTCACAGTTGCGAGCTGTTTTAGCACATGAGATAGGGCATCTTGTAGGGATTCCTCATATACACTCCAAAAATGCTTTGATGAATCCCTATTTACAAAAAAACCAAATCGAAAATCTTCTTTTGACACAAGAAGATATTGATAATTTTAATACTCATTTTTAAAAAGAAAATACTCACGAAGTTATACCACTTTGTGGTTCACTTCAAGCGTTATCTGATGAAAGTAAGTTTTAAATTTTTAAAGTCAATAGTAAACTTTAGATAAAATCAGTAATATTAAAAGGATTAGTAAAATAATGAATACGATAATAACAACACAATATTTTAAAGAATATAGAAAAGAATTGGGTTTTACAAACCAAGGTGATGTTAAAAAGTTTTTTGCAGGAAAAGATATAACGCCAACTGTTGATTATAACTATATAAAATTATTAAATACTAGACTTATTGAAATAATAATTAAAATAAATTCATTAGTTTCAACAGATATTAATATACAAAAAATAGATAAATTCTGTACTGAAAATGTAGAATTAGTTTTTAATAAACTTAAAGATAATGACATTATACAAAGATTAAATAATCAAGGAAGAAGACCAGAGCAAGTATATTTTTCATGGATGAGAGGATATATTATTTCAAATTATTTTCTTAAAGCATTAAGTAAAATATTTGAAGTTAGTCTTGAAGATATTTCATTAATTGGTGATGATGATTTAGTAAATATAGAATCTTTCAAAAGAACACCAACAGCAGATTTAGAAATTGCATTAAAAGATGGTAATAAATTAAGAATTGAAATCCAATCTGGATTTGTTGGTGTAAATGATATTAAACAACATAAAGTTTTAGAAGCAAAAAGAATTTTTGAAACAGATGGTATATCTTCATTAGCAATTCATTTTGATTTATTTAATGGTCAAGTAGCATTTATTAAATTAGATGAGATAGAAGATGATAGTGTAAATTGGATTACAAGACAACAGATGGAAGGTCAAACTGTTTTTAATATAGAGCAAAATTATTTTACTTGGAAACTAACTGAAACTCCACCTTCATTAAATGAAATATTTGTAGATTAAAAATGACTAATAAAAAATTTAAAGTTTTAGATTTATTTGCAGGAGTTGGTGGGCTTAGTTATGGTTTTGCTCATGATTACAATTTTGAAATTGTAGCAGCAAATGAACTTTTACTTGATATGGCTAAAGCTTATTCATTAAATCATCCAGCTGTTAAGATGTATAATCGAGATATAAAAGATTTCGGACTTAAAAATCTTACAGAAGATTTACAAATTAAAAAAGGTGATATTGATTTAATTGTTGGTGGTCCACCTTGTCAAGCATTTTCAACTGTTGGAAAAAGATTAATTGATGATCCAAGAGGTCAACTATTTCAAGAATACTATAGAGTTTTAGAAGAGTTAAATCCTAAAGTGTTTTTATTTGAAAATGTTAAAGGACTTTTATCAATGCAAAAAGGTGAATTACTAAAAACAATTTTATCACTTTTTGAGTCTTTAGGATACAAAGTTAAATATCAAATTTTAAATTCAGCAGATTATGGTGTACCACAAATTAGAGAAAGAGTAATCATAATTGGAACAAAATTAAATCAAGATTTCGAATATCCAAATAAAACTCACTATAATTCAAATGATGATAATATTTTTAATCAAGGTTTAAAACCATATTTATCGTTATCTGAAGCAATAAGTGATTTACCATTTATTAAAAGCAATGAAGAAAGTTTTGAATATAGCACTAAACCTAATAATGAATTTCAAAAACAAATGAGAAATAAAGCACCTGAAAAACTAATGGATCATAATGCACCAAAAAATAATGAAAAGTTGGTAAAACTTATGGAATGTTTACCTGATGGAGGAACACCACAAGATGCACCTGAAGAGTTAAGACCAACAAGTGGATTTAAAAACACTTATTGCAGATTATGGTGGGAAAGACCAGCACCAACTATTACACGAAATTTAAGTACTCCATCATCTTCAAGATGTATTCATCCAAAAGCACCTCGACCTTTAACAACAAGAGAAGGTGCAAGGATACAATCTTTTCCAGATAACTATATTTTCTATGGTTCAAGAAGTTCTAAAAATTTACAAATAGGAAATGCGGTACCTACATTTTTATCAATAGCTTTGAAAAATTCAATTAAACAGCACTTAAAAACAGATAACAAATCAGAGAGTCTTTGAAAATAGCCTCAAATAAGCTACTCTCAGACCAAAAGTAAAACTTATTTTTTCAAATAATTTAGATTTTTTCAAGAATTTTGAAAATAAAAAATCTTCACTAAAAAATAAGCCAAATAAACCCCAAACACCAAGATATATTCCTCTCTATCTTTTGCTTCTTTAGTGTTCATCTTAGTTGTGTAAGTATCTATGATACTTTCATATTCTCATCTACACATTTCTTTATCACTACACTTGAATAATAATCAAGAATTAACAGATTTATTAAAATAATACTCATTTGAACGACTCTTTACACATATAGTATCATCTTTCTAAATCAACGACCTTAAAATATACAAATCTTATATTATAACGACCTTAGATTTTATTATTCATATAAATACGACTTCAGAATATATTTATCAACTAATAACGACTAATAATTTTATTATTCTTTTATAATAACGACCTAATATTTATATTTTCATACTGTAAAATATGTTGATAGGTTATATTTTGATTATAAAAAGAGAAATAGAATATAAAAGATTATTGTAATAGTAAAGAATGAAACAATGTGTGGGTATATATGGAGGGATAATGAAATAAAAAAAGAAGTAATAAAATTACTTCTTTGGTTTTGGTTTTAAGTTTTTTGAGTTGAGATATTTAGCTCTCTTCTCCTGATGTTTTCTCTCCATAATAAGAGATGATACCTTGTGTATGATTTGATACTTGTGTCCATCCCATATCTAATAAAACTCGTTGACAATAGGCACTTCTACTTCCTGTATAGCAGTATAATATAGCTGGTTTTTCTTTTTGATTTTCTATCGCCTGAAGTGATTTATAAAATGAGGTAGTTGGTACAAGATAGTCTGTACCTACAATTCTATTTTGATTCCATTCCATCCACTCTCTTACATCGATCAGATTAAAATCTATCATACCTAATGTTCGGGCTTCTAAAAGATTAATAAGCTCTTCATGGCTTATTTCATTTTTTGCTAATATTGTTTTACACTCTTCAGCTGTAAACCCTTTTGAATGGGTAGGTGTATTATTTTTTGTATCTTGGAGTACACTGTTGTCTTTTGCATATTGAGGAGTACAAAAAAGTCCACAATGACATTTGCCTGTTTGTGGTATCTCTATCTCAACTGCTTTTGTACAGGGACATATTCTATTATCTGCTGCTAATTGCTCCTCTTTTGTCTCCCCTATTACCATAAAACAGGGACAAAATTTTGTATCATAGATAGTTTGATTTCGTGTAAGTCCTAAGAGTGTACTACTATTGACCTCTTCAATTGGATTAAAAACTAAGTTTTTACTTGTGCATACTTCATCTGCAAATTCTTGTGTTTTTTGTAGTTGTGTTTGAAACTCTGGTGATTGTGTATCGATTTTTATCATCTATTTAGCCTAAATATTTTTTTGTTATAGTAGAGTAATTTAGTTAAGATTAACTTAATTTGGAGCGTTAATTCTTGGATAAAGTAGAAATGTATTATAATACTTGATGAATATTTTAGAACAGATATATGAAATAAATTTTAATAAAATACATTGTAATGAACGAAAAATTGCAATAACAGATCCATGTACTATCTTGAGGGGACCTCCTAAAAGTGGTAAGAGTTATCTTATATATGATTATCTTTCATCTTATAAAGAAACTGAGTATTTATATATTGACTTTTCAGAGTACAAAAATGATCAGTTACAAATCAAAAGAAATTTGGAAAGTTTTTTAGAAATACATACTATAAAAGTTTTGGTTTTGGAAAATTTTAATTTTGATATAACTTTACCTCAAGGGATTGAAAGTATAATAATCACTACTACTAAACTTGATAAACTTGATAAATTTGAAACTATTTATGTAGGAGGACTTGATTTTGAAGAGTTTTTGTTGTTTGATACAAAACATCAAACACCATCAAATAGTTTTAATAGTTTTTTAAAATATGGTAATTTTCCTGAAGTTATAGAATATGGGGAACATAAAAAATCACACAGAAATTATGAAATTTCCCAATTGTATTGTGAAGATTCTATTCAGTTACAAATATTATTTATTTTTATTAAAAATGCTGGAGAGAAAAAGTCGATTTTTCAATTGTTTACAAGTTTAAAAAAAGAGATAAAAATATCAAAAGATAGATTTTATAAAACAGCAGAACTTTTTGAAAAAAATCAAGTTTTATTTTTTTGTCAAAAATATGAACAAAGTAAAGCAGTAAAAAAAATATTTGCTCATAATCATGCTTTATTAGATATTGTTTCCTATAAAAAGAATTTTAATAATCTTTTTAAAAACATGACATTTTTAGAACTCAATAAACGCTATGATCAAATATATTATTTGGATAATGTAGATTTTTTTCTCCCCAATGAAAATGAGATAATTTTAGCAATTCCTTTTTTTAATAATTTGATCTCTGCAACTATTATGACTAAAATCTTGCCAAATATAGAATTATATGCTGTAAAAAAAGTTATAATTGTAACAGTAAATACTCTTGAAAGTATCTTTATTGGCGAATTAGAGGCTCAAATAGTGCCATTTCAGAATTGGGCGGTTTCTTTATAGCCTTTTTTATTGTTTTTTTAATAAAATAGTGATACTATAATTAAATAAAATAAAGAATAAGAGTTGCTAAATATGTTAAATATTATAAATAAAACTATACACTTTACAGGTGAAATAAATGGGGATAGTATTAATTTACTAGAAAGTTCGATTCTTTCTTATAAAAGTTTGAGTAAGAATCAAAAAGAAAAAGGGATATTGATCTCTTTAAAAAACCTTATCTATAGAAATAAAATAAGCGTTTTTTCTAAATTAGTTCAAGTGATTGCAAGGATTGGAAAATCAATAGGTTTGCAAATTAGTTTTATTGATTATACTCTGGAATTATTTCCTCATCTAAAAAAATCAATACTCGCTACAGAAATTAAGTTGTTCAAAAATAGTGAAGTTGCCAATCTATTTTTGGATCCTGATTCATTTACAAAAAGTATAAGTGTTTTGATATATGATGAAGATGCAAAAAATGCTCAAGATTTATGGCTAGTATTGAAAAATTCTGGACATAAAATTGTTGTAGCACAAGATTTGGAAGAATTTTTAGATGGTATAAAATTGAAAAAATATGATATTATTGTATCAAGAAGTGTATTTAATGGTGATGTAAAAGCGATACCAAAATTTAAAGAAGCATTTTCTTTATCGAAGCAGGTTATTGTAAATCTTCCAACATTTATCAATAAATCTGCAGAGACTTTGGTCTCTTTTACTGGACTTGAAGCCAAAAAACTTTCTCATAAAATTCAACAGTTTGATCCTGATATAAATGAAGAGATGATATCTGCAGTAATGTATTTTCATGGTGATCTTGAGGGGTACTTTACCTTACTTTTTCCAAAAGATATTGCGGTGTTATCAATAGGAAAACTTTTAGGAGAAACTATACAATTTGATAATTTGGATGCTTTAAAAGATGGTGTTGGAGAATTTTGTAATATAATAACAGGTGCTGCAAAAACAGATTTTGATACTATAGGGATGAGAGTTATCTTTGAATTACCACGAACATGTGATTCGTTAAAAGAAACAGAAACATATGTAGGGAATAATGCTGGGGTATGGATAAATATGGAACTTTCCAAAAAACCTTTTTATGTATTTATATCGTAATAGAGTATGAGAGAAAATTATCATACAAATTTATGTGGTATAGATGAGGCTGGGCGTGGTCCTTTTGCTGGACCTCTTTGTGTTGCAGGAGTAGTTCTTCTTCAAAATATAGAAGGTTTAAATGATTCTAAAAAATTGACAGAAAAAAAACGGGAAAAACTTTTTGATAATATTTTAAAAAATAGTTTGAATCATATTGTTTTTACAAGTGCACAAGAGATAGATAAATTGGGTCTCAGTAAGTGTTTACAAAATTCTATACAAGAGATAATCGAAGCAATTGATGCAAAACAATATTTGATGGATGGAAATACCTCATTTGGTATAAACAATCTTGATTTTCTTATCAAAGCAGATGCTAAAATAGAAGAGGTAAGTGCTGCTTCTATTTTGGCTAAAGTAAGCCGTGACAGATACATGTGTAAAATGGCAATAAAATATCCTGAATATAGTTTTGAAAAACATAAAGGATATGGTACCAAAATACACACAGATGCGATTATTAAATATGGGTATTGTGATCTTCACAGACGAACATTTAAGATAAAAAAATTAGAGGGATTAGATATTTTAAATAATTTATAGATAAAAAAAAGATGAAGTTTGCTATAATGTGCAGATACAGCAAGGAAAAACATTGGCAAAGAA
>Ga0193961_1000260_pt1 | contig 21667 bp, 16 predicted proteins | sample FB_4_MG_FD_140371 | JGI IMG/M metagenome (GOLD analysis project Ga0193961, IMG submission 140371) | Microbial mat bacterial communities from the Broadkill River, Lewes, Delaware, United States - FB_4_MG | ecosystem: Environmental > Aquatic > Freshwater > River > Microbial mats | place: USA...
ATGAATTGTAAATGCTAAAACTAGACCTAATATAATTTTCAAATGGAACTCTTTTGTATAATTTAAGGCTATTATTATACAATTACCTATCTTAAAATATAGGTAATGTATATGAAATATTTATTGTTATCCTTTTTTCTACTTAATTCACTTTACGCTTTTTCTGGAGATATTGTCGATTTATATAGAACAAAAGGGATAAAAGCTGTTGAACAAGAGATAACAAATCAGCTAAAAAGAAAAAGTTATTGGGATTTTGTACTTAAAAATAAAGATGTAAGACATGGCTACTATGAATCGATTCAATATGTTATGATTTGTCAAAAAGATCTTAAAGACATGATACTTTATGATACAAAAAACAATACGCAATTATTTAATTCAAATGTATTTCTTGGGAAAAAAAGTGGTGATAAAAAAGTTGAAGGTGATATGAAAACACCTATTGGTGCCTATGATATTACGAAACGAATTACTAAAATTGATCAATTTTATGGGCCACTTGCATTGACAACAAACTACCCCAATGTATATGATAAAAGTCAAGGCAAAACAGGGCATGGAATATGGATACATGGTTTACCATTCAATCAAGAAAGAGATGATTTTACTCAAGGATGTATCGCTTTGGATAATAGTAAAATAAAAAGTTTGGATAAAAAAATCAATATCAATAATTCTGTTTTGGTGATTAGTGAAGAAAAATTAAAAAGTGTAAGTAAAAATGATATAAGTATTATATTATCAAGTATTTTCCAATGGCGTGATGCTTGGAAAGAGAGTAATATAATAGATTATCTCTCTTTTTATGACGAGTCATTTAAAAAGTCAGATGGACAATCACTTGAAAATTTTGCACAATATAAAAGAAGAATTTTTAAAAGAGATAAAGAAAAAACAATAGAGTTTCAAAATATTAATATAATTCCTTATCCAAATGATTTGGATAAAAAAGTATATAAAATAGTGATGGATGAATTATACAAAACAAAAAATTATACATTTGATGGAAAAAAAGAGTTATATATTGAGATAGTGAATAATAAGTTTTCTATTCTAAGTGAGGGATAATTCTATCTTAGTATTGATAGATTATTTTAAACTTGTTGCTATGCGTTACAAATTTACAAAAGAATAGCTATTTTGTTAAAAATCTTTTACTTTTTTGCAATATTTTAATATTATTTAAATTATTATTAAACAAATCAAACTAGGAGCAAATTATGGGAAAAAGAATTATACAGGGACTGACGATATTAGTATTATTGTTAGTAGTTTTTAATGCAGTTATTTTTAATGCAAAACATACTAAAGAAGGAGAACATTCTAGTACATCTTTACAAGAAAATGATACAAAAAGTGAAGTTGCACATGAAAGTGATACAAAAAAAGAGACAATACATCATGAAAAACATGGGATAGCTAGCGATGCTGTTATTGCAAAACAACATGAAAATTTAGATAAAAATACTCATGGGAAAGGGTATGGACCACAATCTCCACGAGATATTGACCTCAAAAAAGGTGACAATAAACGAATGTTTAATCTTTCACCAGATTCTAAAGAGATGAATCTCTGTAATATCCATTTTCATAAAAATGCAGAACATAAAGCTTCTGCTTTTAATGTTTATGCAGGAAATGGTGATGGTGCTGGATATTTAAGTGGATATAAATATAGCGGTACTTTAAGTGGTTCGGAATTGATTGCATCAGATAAAGAGATATGTCCTAGTAATCACGGAGCTCTTTTTACGGGTGATACAATTGAAGTGCATTATGTATATTCGAGTGCAGATGTACAACCCGGAGCTACACTAGGTGCTTGTTTAAGTCAATCTATAAAAAATCCTCAGTTACGAGTTGAAACACAAGTATATGTATTGGTAAATGATAAAAAAGCACTTGATTTTATGGAATTAACACAACATGGTGTTAAAAATGGATACCATCAAGCTTTAAATATTCCAAAAAATACAGGTACAGCAGTACAATATAGAGGTTCTACAACAGGACCTGGTTATAATGAAAAAGCTTCTCCGTTCCAAGTTTCATGGAGTGTTCGACCACAAGTAGCAAAAGTAAATATAGAGACAGTTGGAGAATGGTGCCAAGGAAATATATTTAAAGAAGACCATGCCCATGGGGTAAGAAATCTTGTGATTAATAAAAAACTTTTATCTGAGATAAAATAAATAAATATTCAATTTTTAAGTGAAATTAAGAAGGATAAGATTTATATCTTATCCTTTTTTTATATTTGGCTCTTCTGTCTGAGTATGTAAAACAACCTCTACTCTAGTCCCTTTCCCCTCTTTTGAATCTATTGTAATAGTTCCTTCATGTAATTCTATACTATTAGATACTATACTCAAGCCTAAGCCAAAGCCTTTTATCTTTTTATTTCGAGATTCATCCACTCTATAAAATCTATTTTGTACTTTGTCTAAATTTTCTTTTGAAATACCCATCCCTTGATCGTGAATAACAAAATGTATTGCATCTGTTTTAAATAATGAAATTTTAATTCGTGTATTTGCATCTGAATATTTTATGGCATTGTCTATCAAATTTGAAAAAATTGCACCTATGAGTACCTCATTTGCTTTATATGTAATCGCTTCAAATCTTACAATATCTAGTTTTATAGTATGCTTTTTTAATTGTGAATTAAATTTTTCGACTGTACTTAACAATAAAGAGTCTAATGATATCTCTTGAAAAGTTTGCTGTATATTTTGTTTTGTGTATTTAGTAAGAAATAAAAGATTATCAACGATTGTTTGTATTTGCGTTGTTTCAGATTCTATTGTTTTGAGTGTTTTTTCATAGTATTCTTGATCTCTCGGTTTATTGAGAGTTATCTCTATCTCACTTTTTATGACCGTTAGAGGTGTTTTTAACTCATGTGAAACATCACTATTAAACTGTTCCAACACTTGTACTCCTGATTTTAATCTACTAATCATAAAATTAAAAGAGTCAACGAGATCTTTTATCTCATCATCATATTTAGGTTGCTGTATCTCTTTAGCAAAATCGGTTACACATATTTTGTTGGCCGTTTTTGTAATTTTATTGATAGATTTCAAAATTTTATCTGTTATTTTACTTGCCATAAATATTAATAAGAGTAATAAAATAGGTTCTAAAATAAACAAAATATCTTTTACTTCTTTGAGTTTTGAAGAGATTCTATCATCTAGATTTTTTTCATAAAATAAAATAGCCCCTTTATAGGGCTTATTTATTCGAAAAATATATAAACCATCCAATTTCCCTCCTCTATTAAAAACAAAAAAAGATTTTCTTTCATCGACATATCTTGCTAATGATTTAAAAAATTCATCTCCTTTTTTAAATTGCATCTTATTTTCTTTTAAAATCGCAATTTTTAATGTTTCAAGCTCTTTGTTTTTTAGCAGTTTTTCTATTGGAATATTTGATAAAAGTTGATTGGTTATCAGTACTGCTTTGTGATACAGATTATTTTGAATAGTAAGCTTTGTATTTTGCTCCAAAAAGTGATAAAAAGCAATGTTGAAAAGTATCAAAATAAATATTGTTGTCCCTCCAAAATAAACCAATATTTTTGTTTTGATACTTTTAAATCTAAACTTCAATTTTGTACCCTAATCCTCGAGAACTTTTGATAAAATCTTTTCCAAATTTTTTGCGTAAATTATAGATAGTGACTTGAATTACATTACTATTTACATACTCTTCATTATTCCAAAGTTGCTCTTCTATAAGGGTATTAGATACGAGTTTATTTTTATTTTTAATTAAAAACATTAAAAGTTCATACTCTTTTTGACTTGTCAAAATCTCTTTTGTATCGTGCATTATCACTTTTGTATCGAGATCTATTACAAAATCTTTTATTTTTATTGTATTGCTAGGGGAAGATAAAGATCTTCGATACCGTGCATTTACTCTGGCTAATAATTCTTTAAAACTAAAAGGTTTGGCAAGATAATCATCTGCTCCATAGGTTAGACCTATCACTTTATCATCTGTATCATCTTTTGCTGTGAGCATTATGATTGGGGTAGCTATAGATTTTTGGCGTAGACTTTTGAGTACTTCTATCCCATTTTTCAAAGGGAGCATCCAGTCTAACAAAATAATATCATAGCTATTAGCAAGTGCCAAATATTCTCCATCCTCACCATCTTGGGCTGTATCTATTATATACTCTTCTTCTTCAAATCCACGCTTTAACACTGCTAAAATATTTTCATCATCTTCTATAATTAAAATTTTCATCTCTCTCCTTTTTATATTATTTCTATCTCTAACTCTAAGCCAATATCAAATTGTTCTTGAACTCTTTTTTTTGCAAGATTTATCAAAAAGAGTGCATCTTCAAAAGTACCTTCGCCTAAATTAACCAAAAAATTTGCATGCTTTTCACTAAAACTCATATTACCTTTTTTATAGCCTTTGAGTCCTACTTTTTCTAGTAAATATCCTGCACTATTTTTGGAAGGATTTTTAAAACAGCTGCCTGCACTTGGCATATTAGGTTGATTGTCTCTCATAGTATTAAAGAGCTTTTGTTGTTCTTTATCATATCCTTTTTCTATATGAAAAGATACCTCATAAATGATACCTTTGATTTTTGTGTGACGATAAGAATGGTTTATATTTTTTTTTAAAATAACACCATCTTGAGTTATAATACTTTGCAAAAAATTAAAAATCTCCCACTGTTTCAATCCAGCATTCATCTTGACTAAACCGCCTATATTTCCAGGAAGTTTAGCCAATAATTCAAAATGAGCAATATCATTTTTACGACAATATGTCAGAAGCTTGCCACTTGATGTAGCAGCACCCACGATGAGCAAACCATTCTCCTCTTTTATATAATCAAATGTATCACCTAGTATCGCTAAAGGAGGTGGATTGGGGGAAAATAGTAAGTTATTGCCTTTCCCTAATATCTTGTATTTATCATATAAAGCAATAGTATTAATTATTTTTACTTCATATTCTCCACCTATATGAATAGATGTATATTTTTTAAAATTTATCTGTTTTGTCATACAACTATTATATCATTTATAGATTAATTGTTATTTATTTGTAATTTTTTCATTTTACAATAAAAGTAAACTTTAACATAACTTTTAATATTATTGTAAAAAAAAAGGTTCTTATGAAAAGCAACAAATTTAAAAAATTATTAAAAAAGTTTTTCTTTTACTTTTTTGCAGCTATTTGTGTAGGAGTTTTGGTTTCTTTATTCAATATCTATTATCCTAGTGTTGTAAACAGTTTTGACAATAAACTCAAAGATTATATGTTTATCTATAGAGGTGTAAAAGAAGATAGTAAAAGTGTAGTGATTATAGATATAGATGAACAATCCTTAAAAGGTCTTGGACAATGGCCTTGGCCTCGAAATAAAATAGCAAAAATTTTGGAAAATCTAACAGCAGCTGGTGCTGGTGTGATTGGATTCGATATTGTTTTTGCAGAAAAAGATCAAAGCTCCCCCCATAAAGTTTTGAATGATCTTAATATGACAGTAGATAATGTGCCTGATTATGATGCTATTTTTAATACTGCTGTTTCCCAAACGCCTACCGTATTAGGATATCAGTTTGAACTTGAAGAAAAAAAATATATCAAAAAAGAAGATCTGAATATTCCAGCTTTAATTATAGAAAAAAATAGGGCAGAGGGAAATGATAGACTTATAAATGCAAAAGGGACTATTTTAAATCATTTGGAACTCCAAGAAAGTGCCTATACCAGTGGTTTTTTCAATAATATTCCCGATGATAGTGGAGTAGTAAGAAGTGTCCCTATGGTTATACGATATGATGGGCAAATTTATCCCTCTTTAGCATTAGAGATTATACGAATTGCTAGTGGAATTAACAAAGTATTTATTAACTATAGTGAGTTAGGAGTGGAAAATATTCAAATAGGTGATTTTCTTATCCCTACAGATAGACATGGAAGATTGGTTGTCAACTATAGAGGACCTACCAAAACATTTCATTATATCTCAGCAATAGATATATATAATGGCTCATTTGATAGTGCCGATATCGAGGGAAAAGTTGCTATAGTTGGTACATCTGCAGCAGGTCTAAACGATTTGAGAGCTATCCCTTTTGAGTCTGTGTATCCAGGAGTCGAGGTACATGCAAATGCTATTGACAATATTCTTACTGGTGATTTTTTATCACGCCCAAATTGGATAGATGGTGCAAATTTAATTATTATATTTTTTTTAGCAATACTAGCAATATTTTTAGTGAGTTTTACCCCATTTTGGTTCAATCCTATCGCTTTATTTTTACTTATTGCACTGAGTTTATATGCAAGTTTTCAAGCTTTATTTTCTAATGGACTCATCATCAATACTTTTTTACCCTTGATTACAATCATGATAGCAACCTTGGTAGCAACATTTTTGGACTATGTATTTGAGGTCAAAAATGAAGCAATTATAAAGAAAAAATTTGCTTCGAAAGTTTCTCCTGATGTTATGGAGTCATTACTCGACAATCCAGATTCGGATGTTTTTTCAGCGATGAGTAAAGAGATAACTGTATTTTTTTCTGATGTAAGAGGCTTTACCAATATCAGTGAAGCGATGCCAAATGCACAAATATTGATCGAGTTTATGAATGAATATATGGATCCTATGACCGATATTATCATCAAAGAGCAAGGAACTGTCGATAAATTTATAGGGGATGCAATTATGGCATATTGGAATGCCCCAGGGCATGTACCCGATCATGCAGATAAAGCACTTATAGCAACACTCAATCAACTGCATGCCTTAAAAAATCTCAATGCAAAACTCCGTTTGGATTCTCGATTTGAAGATGTAGTCAAGATGTGTGATGCTAAAAAAATCCCTATCATTGATATAGGAATAGGTCTCAATACAGGTGTTGCAATAGCAGGTGAGATGGGTTCGAGTCAAAGAAGTGATTATACTGTTATAGGAGATCCTATCAATCTCGGAGCAAGATTGGAGTCACTTTGTAAATACTATGGTTCAAGATGTAATATATCAGAATTTACAAAAGCACAACTCAAAGGGAACTATATCTTTAGACATTTAGATAAAGTTCTCGTAAAAGGGAAAAGTGAGCCTGTCAATATTTGGCAAGTGCTAGATTATGACCATCAAAAGAATGGTGTAGATGATACAGAAAAACTATTTGATGTTTCAAGAGAAAAACTCGATGAAGAGTTACAAACATATCATAAGGCTTTGGATATGTATAAAGATGGCTTGTTTAGTGAAGCCTTAAATATTTTCACTGAACTAGAAAATAGAATAGATAAAACAAATGATAAAATATATAAAATATATTGTGAAAGATGTGAGCATTATAAAAAATTTCCACCAACAGATTTTAATGGTGTTTTTGTACATACTACAAAGGGCTAATAGTATAATAGAGGATATAAAAATGAAACTAAAAAAACTACCCATAGGGATACAAACATTCAAAGAGATAATAGAAGAAAATTATCTCTATATAGATAAAACTAATATAGCTTATAATTTAATAGAAAATCATAAATATATATTTCTTTCTCGTCCTCGAAGATTTGGTAAGTCATTGTTTATGGATACAGTTCAAGAGATATTTCAAGGAAATAAAGAGCTTTTTAAAGGTTTGGGTATCTATGATAAGTGGAATTGGGAAGGTTCATATCCTGTTATAAAGATAGATTTTAATGGTGATTTAAGAAGTGGTGATAGTTTAAAGATCAATATATTGTCGATGCTAGATGAAAATAAAGACAGATTAGGTATAGAATGTAAAAACAGCAGTCAATTTGGTGTTTGTTTTAAAGAATTAATTCAAGATTCTTATAAAAAGCATAAGCAAAAAGTAGTAGTACTAGTAGACGAATACGATAAAGCTATCTTAGACAACCTAGACCAAATGGAAGTAGCAAGAGAAAACAGAGAGATTATCAAAAGTTTATATAGTGTTTTAAAAGGGTGTGACCAATATCTAAAATTTGTAATGCTTACAGGAGTATCCAAATTTAGTAAGTCTTCTATATTTAGTGGACTAAATATGCTAGATGATATAAGCTTAGATAAACGATATGGAAATATCTGTGGATATACACAAGAAGATGTAGAAACATCGTTTTTACCCTATCTTCAAAATGAAAATGCAGATGTAGACTTAGAGAAACTAAAAAGATGGTACAACGGATATAATTTTTTAAAAGATGATGTATATAATCCATTTGATATATTGCTTTTTATCTCTAAAGATTTTTTATATAAAAACTACTGGTTTTCTACAGGCACACCTACATTTCTAATAAAACTAATAGAACAAAGTAACTACTTTTTACCAAAACTTACAAATCTTGTTGTCGGTGAAAAACTACTCGATAGCTTCGATATAGATAATATTGATTTAGAAGTTATTTTATATCAGGCAGGGTATTTAACTATTGATGAGATGAATATTACAAGAATGGATGATATAGAATACAAACTAAAATTACCAAACCTAGAGGTTAAAAAATCTTTTAATGATATAGTTATAGACTTTTTAACAAATCAAAAAATTGCGAAATTAGAACATAAACATAAAATATACGATGCTTTAGAAGATGGTAAATTAGACGACTTAGAAAAATCACTCTTTACAATGTTTGAGTCTATTCCATACAATAACTTTGTAAATAATACTATACAAAACTATGAGGGATATTATGCTTCAGTTATCTATGTATATTTTCAAAGCTTAGGTATAGATATAGTAGGTGAAGATGTGACGAATAAAGGGAGAATTGATTTAACTTTAAAACTCAATAATTTTATCTATATAATTGAGTTTAAAGTTGGTAATGAAAATGCACTCCAACAGATAAAAGATAAAAAATATCATGAAAAGTATATGAATGAAAATAAAGATATATTTATTGTTGGTATCAATTTTGATAAAGAGAAGAAAAATATTGACAAGTTTGAGTGGAAGAAATTATAATACCACTTCTAGAAGTGATACCAAACTACGGGTATCTCATTTTTAAATTCTAAAATATTATAAACAAATCAGGAAGTTAGGTGTATCATCAAATCCTTAAAATTTAACAACGAAAGAAAAAAATTGTTCAAAGAAAAAATCATTATAGCAAACTCTCTCAAAAGAGTGTTTTTATTTACATTAGGACTATTCATAATGGCATTTGGAGTTGCATTCTCTGTAAAAGCTAATATTGGAGTTTCTCCTATTTCATGTGTCCCTTATATCTATAGTCTAGAATATCCTTTGACTATAGGGGAAACAACTATTTTATTAAATTCACTTTTTGTAATAATTCAAATTATTTTACTTCGAAAGAAATATAATCTCATTCAACTAGTACAGTTACCAGCTGTTATTATTTTTGGATATTGTATCGATATAACTATGTCGGTTACTAAAAATATTGATCCTTCAAACTATGTAGAGCAATTTCTTTTGTGTTTATTTTCTTGTGTTGTATTGGCGTTTGGAATTTTTTTACTTATTAAAACACGATTGACTTATCTTCCTTTGGAAGGTTTAGTGATTGTTATTATGCAAAAATTTGAAAAAGAGTTTGGTAAAATCAAAATATCTATGGATAGTTTGATGGTAACTATAGGCGTTATAAGTTCTTTTATCTTTTTTGAACATTTAGTAGGTATAGGTGAGGGGAGTATTATTGCAGCTTTGAGTATTGGGGCATTGATTAAATTTTTTAGTGAGAAACTCTTTTTTATAGATACTTGGTTAGGGAATAATACCTCAAAAGAGGAAGTAAAAGATCAAAATACTCAGTACAACGATAAATTTGTTATCACTATTTCCAGAGAGTTTGGGAGTGGTGGTCGTGAAATAGGGAAATGTATTGCTAAGGAATTAAAAATAGCATTTTATGATAAAGATTTGATTGATTTGACAGCAGAAAAAACAGGATTTACAAAAGAGTATATTGCACAAAATGAGCAAAAACTTACAAATTCATTATTGTATGATTTATATGAACAAAATTATATGTATATCCACGATGAACTCCCACCAAAAGATACACTTTTTTTAATACAAAGTAAAATCATACGCGATATTTGTAGCAAAGAATCTTGTGTGATAGTGGGTCGATGTGCCAATTTTATTTTAAAAGATCATCTAAATTGCACAAATATATTTATTCATGCGAATAAAGAGTATCGAAAAGATAAAATTAATAATGAATATAAAACAAATCTAACTTTTACAGATGATGATTTAAACCAATCTGATGAAAAAAGAGCCAATTATGCTTTACATTTCACTCATAAAAACTGGAAAGATGCCTCAAATTATCATTTTACTTTTGATAGTTCGCATGGTACTCTTAAAGAAAATGTAAAAAAAGTGATTGGAGTGATTGGATAGTTATTTTTTCTATAATACTATTTTCGCTATAATCACTCTAAAATTTAAACCTTTTGGAGTCATTATGCGAGTCATCGAACTATTTAAACAGATCACAACTATCCCACGATGTAGTCGAACTCATCAACCTTTTATCGACTTTGTACAAAGATTTTCATTGCAAAATAAGTATATTTTTAAAATTGATGCTGCTCATAATATCCTTTGTTTTAAAGAAAATATACCTGCTAAAATATCCTTACAATCACACTATGATATAGTCTGTTTAGTAGATGGAAAAGTTCCAGATATTATAGAAAAAGATGGTTTTTTGTCTGCAAAAAATTCTACTTTGGGAGCTGATAATGGTATAGGATGTGCTTATATGTTGGCACTTATGGAACAAGGTGAAAATTGTGAATTTCTTTTTACTTGTGATGAAGAGATTGGACTTATTGGAGCAAATAATATTGGATTTGAATTGCAGTCATCTTATATGCTTAACCTTGATAGCGAAGCTGAAGCTGAGATATGTATAGGATGTGCAGGTGGCGTAGATATATTTGCAAGAACTACAAAAAATTCCTATATTGTAAATGATGATAAAAAAGAACTTTATGAGATAAGTATAGACAATCTTGATGGCGGTCATAGTGGCGTAGATATTGATAAAAATATTCCAAATGCTCTTAAACTTATAGCCAAAACAATCAAAGAATGTGATGCTGATTTATTAGATTTAAATGGTGGAGAGCGTATTAATTCTATTCCAAAAAAAGCCAAAGCTATTATTGCTGTTTCAAAAACAGATACACCGCTAGCATCGCATGAAAATATGAGTATTACAAAAATAGAATCTATAACTCAAAACTATAAAAAACTTGATGAAAATATTATCAATTTTTTATATACTTTTGCAAATGGTGTACGGGAATTTGATACAAAAATAAATGTGGTAAATAGCTCTATAAATTTAGCAATTGTAAAAAATAATATAGACAATGTTGAGATAAGTCTGAGTGCTAGAAGTATGGATAATCAAAAATTACAAATCATAAAAAATGAAACAGTAACACTTTTACAACTCTTCGGGTTTGAAGTCTCTACAGATGGGAAATATCCTGCGTGGAAACCAAGTAATAGTGCATTTACCCAGAAAGTTTTGGAGATATATACCAAAACAGTTTCAAATACAAAACTTCATGCAATTCATGCAGGATTGGAGTGTGCTATATTTAAAGAGAAGTATCCAAATATACAGATATGTTCAATAGGACCAAATATCTATTTTCCTCATTCAAATAGAGAAAGATGTGAGATTAACTCAATTATAAAACTTTTTGAAATTACAAAAAATATCGTTATAGAGGTAAATAAAAATAATATTTAAATTTTACATTAGTAGAACTTACAAAATCGTCTTTCTTAATATTAGTTGAATTAATTGAAAAAAAAGAGTAAATGATAGTAAAGGATACTATAATGCTATTTATACAAAGTAAGGAAATTTAAATATGTTAAAAAACTTAAGAACAAAAACAAAGCTCATGATACTCCCTTTGATTTTTATTGTCATTGTTGCTGTATCATCTGTTATTTTTAATTATTTCGACAATGTTGCAATCCAACGAACACAGTCAGCTGTACAAACTGAAGTACTCGTTCAAGAGGTCTTAAAAGGGAGAATAGCTGTATACCAATTTTTGAGGGCACCTTATTTGAATAAAGCAGACACGGTAAGAGATAGTTTTCATATTTTAGATGAACATGTTTTGAAGTTAAAACCAACTTTGAGTACTCAAACAAATAAAGATTTATGTGATAGCATCATAAAAGAATCAAATCAATATTTGATTTATTTCAACCAATTCTCTTCAAAAAGAATTATAGAATATAAAAATGGTATCAATAAAGAGAGTCAAGAGTTGATAAGTTTGATTAAATCAATGGTAAAAACTGGGATAAATCTTGAAAAAAAATTGGCAACTATCAATAAAAATGCGATCATTTTACGAAATGAAGCAAAAAGTACCTTAAATATGATGCTTATAATGATAGCTTTTTTTTCAATGATAGTATTTATATCACTTTCACTTTTATTGGCAAGTCAAATTTCTAAATCACTCAATAGTTTCCAAAATGGATTGTTGAACTTTTTTAAGTATTTATCAAAAGAAACGAACTCCATAGAATTATTATCGAATACAAATGATGATGAGTTTGGAGACATGTCAAAAATAGTTAATGAAAACATTGCTATGACAAAAAAACTACTTGATCAAGATAATGTACTTATAGAGGAAGCAAAATTGGTTATAGGGAGAGTCAAACATGGCTGCTATTCACAAGAGATACAAAATAGCACTGAAAATAGCTCTCTTAATGAGTTTAAAAATGAAGTAAATGAGATGATTTATGCGACAAAACAACATTTTACTAATATGAATAGTGTATTAGAGGAATATTCAAAATATAACTATAGAAAATCTTTGAAATTAGACAATATTGAAAAGGGGGGTGTTTTTGATACTCTTGTAAATGACATAAATAAACTAAGAGATTCTATCAATGAGATGCTTGTAGATAACAAATCAAATGGTTTAACACTCGATAAAAGTAGTGATGTCTTGCTTGACAATGTAGATAAACTCAATAAAAATGCAAATGAAGCCGCTACTTCTTTAGAAGAAACATCTGCTGCCTTAGAAGAGGTGACAAGTAATATCTCTAGTACCACAAACAATGTTATAAAAATGTCAGAGTATGCCCACAAACTCAATGATTCTTCATCGGATGGTCAAGTATTAGCGACACAAACTACTCAGGCTATGACAGATATTGATGTAGAGGTAAATGCGATAAGTGAAGCGATTACGATTATAGATCAAATTGCATTTCAAACAAATATACTTTCATTAAATGCAGCAGTAGAAGCAGCAACTGCAGGAGAAACAGGAAAAGGATTTGCTGTTGTTGCACAGGAGGTAAGAAATCTTGCATCACGATCAGCAGATGCAGCAAATGAGATAAAAACATTGGTAGAAAAAGCAACAAAAAAAGCAAATAGTGGTAAACTTATAGCAGAAAGAATGATTGATGGGTATGCAGGTTTAAATCAGAATATATCCAGAACTATTAACCTTATACAAGATGTAGAGGTCGCAAGTAAGGGACAACTTAAAGGAATACAGCAAATAAATGATGCCGTTGTATCACTTGATACAAAGACACAACAAAATGCTTCTATCGCTACAGAAGCACATAAAGTTGCTGTTGAAACAGAAGCTATAGCAAAACTTGTCGTATCTTCTGCAGATGAAAAAGAGTTTATTGGTAAAAATAGGGTAAGAGCAAAAACTATGAGCGGAACAAATCTCTCTCAAGCAAAAATCAAAAACAATCCTATGCATAAAAAAAATAATTCATTTGTGAAAAAAGCACCTCCAACACAAGTAGAAACACAAAAAATAAAACCTATTATGTCAGATAATGGTGATGATGAGTGGGCAAGTTTTTAGTTACTCGCCAATTCAAACAAAAAGTTACAAAAGAGAAATCGTTTAATCTTTTTGTAACTCGGCTTCTTTTTCCACCTCTTCCAAAAATCGAGCAAGAAGTTTATCAGTAGGAAGTTTTTCTAATATTTCTCCTTTTTTTATAATGAGTCCACTTCCTTTTCCATAGGCTATAGCAACATCAGCACTTTTGGCTTCCCCTATAGCGTTTACAACACATCCCATAACAGATACATTTAAAGGTGTTTTTATATGAGCAGTTGCTTTTTCTACTTGGGCAACAGCTGTAACCAAATCAGCTTCTATTCGTCCACATGTTGGGCAAGAGATGATATTGAGTCCCTCTTTGATAATTCCTGCATCTTTAAGTATAGCACGACCAACTTCTATCTCTTTTTCTAACTCACCAGTCATAGAGATACGCATAGTATCCCCTATACCATCAAGCAGTAAACTTCCTAAAGCGATAGATGATTTTATAGTACTATGAAATTGTGTACCAGCTTCTGTTACACCCAAATGAAATGGATAATCATTCAGAGGTCGTAACATTCTATACGCTTCTACTGTTCTTTGGACATCACTTGCTTTGAGAGAGATTTTTATATTTGTAAAATCTAAATCTTCTAAATATTTTATATTGTACATAGCCGATTCAACCATCCCTTTGGCAGTTTGACGATATTTATCTTCAAATTGAGACTCTAAACTCCCACAATTTACACCGATTCTTACAGGTAAATTTCTCTCTTTACACGCTTTGACTATCTCTTTGATTTTATGTTTGTCATTGATATTCCCTGGATTGAACCGTATACAATCTACCCATTTTGCAGCTTCTAAGGCTAGCTTATAATGAAAATGTATATCAGCTACAATAGGTAAAGATGTTTGTTTTTTGATCTCTTGTAAAGCGATAGCATCTTCCATATGAGGAACAGCAACACGCACAATATCTGCTCCTGCAAAATGGAGTCTATTTATCTGTTCTACTGTTGCTTGTATATCATGAGTATTACTATATGTCATAGATTGTACACTCATAGGAGCATCTCCACCAATAGCAACATCACCTACGAAAATTTGTTTTGTTTTATATCTGTTTATCATAAATACAATCTTAGCGAATTTTACATATGAGTTTTATTTGATAAAAATTATTAATAAAGTATTTTAATTTAGAGTATTGTTAGTTAAATTGTTATAGAATAATACTTTATAAGGACATTTTATGAAGTATTATTTTATTTTTTTATTTTTTACATCATTTTTATACTCACATGTTATTAAATTTTCCCCTCTACCTATGGATAAATCAGCCAAAACATTTTTGCAATATAAAGAACTTTTAGAGTATTTAGAAAAAGAAACAGGATATACTTATGAATTTGTATATTCCTTTTCTTATAAAGAACTTATAGATAACTTTAAAAAAGGCAAAATAGATATTGTAGAGTTAGGACCACTCCCTTTTGTAAAATTAAAAAAAGATTTTGAGGATGCAGAACCTATTTTAACTTTTAAAGCAAAAGATGGTAATGCTTTTTATACTTGTGACCTCATAACAACAAATAAAAATATTTTAGAATTTTCTGATATAAAAAAGCAAGCCAAAGATATTATACTGACAAGAAAGCTCTCTACATGTGGTTATTTGATGACCGAATTTATATTTAATACTTATGAGGAAAGTTTGAAAAATATTGAATATACATATGTTGGGACACACTCAAAAGTATTATTAGAACTCCTCCTAACACCAAATTCTGTAGGGACAGTAAAGTCAACTATCTTAAATAAATATCAACATTTTAATTTTACAAAAATAGCACAATCTCCCCCTATTCCTGGTTTTGCATTTATTGCAAATGAAAAAACTGTATCAAATAAAAAAATTCAAAAAATTCAAAATGCACTTCTAAAACTTGATCCTCTTCATAATAAGCAGGATAAAGAACTAGTAATAAATTGGAGTACAAATACAAAATATGGTGCTGTAAAAACAAAAGCAGATACATATAAATTTGTTATTGATGCTGCAAACTCAATACAAATAGATAATGAGATCAAATAATGAAAAAGTTAAATTTATTTACAAAATTAATCACTCCTATCATATTAGTAGGTGTAGCTGTATCTTATAGTGGATATTTGTATCTCAATACTATTATGGAATCTGCTATTCATCATGAAATAGATCAAAAAATAGAGAGTAGTATACAACATACTTATAGTACGATTGAGTCTGAATTTAAGTTATTATTTTATATTTATGGTACATCTGAAGATGATTATATAATTGAAGAATCGTTGACTAAAAATGAAATTTTAGAGTATTTAAGAGAATTATGTAGTACCACAAATGATATTTTATATATTATGGACAGGGAACATTTTATTAATATCAGCAATATAACTTTAACAGAAAATCAACAACAAAACATTCGTAATCAAAACTTAGAAAATATTAGAATAAATACTCAAAACTATAGAATCAAAAATATATATTTTCAGCCATGGGGTTGGGAGATAGTGTATCTTATGAATACTTCTAATTTTGAAAAGATATTGATGCAAAATAAGCTTATTTTATTGGGGATTGTCTATATTGTGTTATTTCTTTTAATTGTACTCATTGTTGTACTATTTAAACTGTATATAAAAAATCCTATTGATGTTTTACTCAATCATTTTCAGTCAATTACTCAAGGTAAATATCTTCATATAGAAAAAAATTTTAATACTACAGAGATAGATAGATTGATTTATGATGTTAATAATATGACAAAATCAATCCAATATAGAGAAGAAGAAGCTGAAATTTTACTCTCTCTAACTAAAAGAAGTGAAGAGTATATGACTGATATTTTAAGTTCCCAAAGTAGTATTATTATCATCAATGACACCGTAGAGATATTAGATGTTAATGATAGCTTTTTAAAGTTTTTTAATCAATATGAAACACTCAAAGATTTTAAAAAAGTTCATACTTGTATAAGTGATTATTTTATAAAAGAAGAAGGATTTATATACTCTTTTGAAGATAAAAATTGGGTTGAATATGTTTTGAAAACTCAAGATAAAGTGCATAAAATAAAGATGCTTAAAGATGAAAAATACTACATCTTTACGATCAATGCTAAAAAATCTGAAAAATTTGAGCGTATTATTATAACTATGTCCAATATCACAGAATTAGAAAAAAGTGTACATCTCCTCGAACAGTATAAAAAAGCAGTCGATGCAGGGACAATCATATCAAAAACAGATACAAAAGGTATTATCACTTATGTCAATGAAAAATTTGTCAATATTTCTGGTTATACCAAAGAAGAGTTATTATATCATAATCATAATATAGTAAGTAGTCCTCGTATGGATAGAAATATTTTTAAAGATATGTGGGAAACAATAGCATCAAAAAAAATATGGGATGGAAATATAGAAAATTTAAGAAAAGATGGCTCTTCATATACTGTAGCTGCTACTATTGTTCCTTTGTTAGATCAAAATAATGAGATTTTGGAATATATAGCTTTGAGATATGATATTACAGAGCATATGGAAGCAATTGAGCGTTCCAAAAAAGCGGAAAATGCAAAAAGTTTATTTTTGGCAAATATGTCTCATGAGATACGAACACCTCTAAATGCAATCATAGGATTTACTACCATATTAAAAAAATCAAAATTAGAGGCAAAAGAGGCAAACTATATCAATGTAATCGATCAGAGTGCTGAAAATCTTCTTGGAATTGTGAATGATGTTTTGGATATATCCAAAATTGAAAATGGCAGTTTGGTTTGTGAAAGTATTGAATTTAATCCTTTTAGAGAATTTAATGCTGTTTTTGATCTTTTTTCTGCAAAAGCAAATGAAAAAAATATTGAACTTGTTTCGACCATTAATTCTAAAATCTTACAAACAATCATAGGAGATCCTTTACGAATAAAACAAGTACTCTCAAATCTTATCTCTAATGCTATTAAATTTTCTCCTGAAGATACAAAAATAGAATTAGATGTAGAACTTATATCTCAAAATAAAAAAACTTGCAAGCTTCTTTTTAGTGTCAAAGATTATGGAATCGGAATAAATAAAGCGAAACAAAAAACAATTTTTGAAGATTTTTCACAAGCAGATGAAAGTACAAGTAGAGAGTATGGTGGAACTGGGTTAGGGTTAAGTATTAGTAATAAAATAGTGCGGGCTTTAGGCTCTCATATACAAATTGAAAGTGAAGAAAATGAAGGGAGTAGATTTTTCTTTGAATTAGACTATAAAATAAATGTAGATAATAATAAAAATTTAGAAGCATTAGACAAATTAAAAACAGCAATTATTTTATCTCCTACTATCAAAGAGTATGATTTGGATCATCTTAAAATCTATTTAGGAACAATTTCAAATTTAACACTCTTTGAAGATGCATCTGATTTTGAAGCTATTACTGCTGTAGATATTATTTTTGCAGTTGAAGATACTATGATTGAAGATATTAAAAAAATAGATGAGGAAGGAAGTACAAAAATTATAATTTTATCGCATGAAAAAACTAAATGTGATCTATTTAATAATGCTATCATACTCAATACACCCTACAATAGATCGATTATTTTTGATATAATGGTAGGTTTTCTTGATAATACTGCTATTAAAAATAATTCAATGAAACAAGAATATTCGCAATATAAAGGGAAAGTACTTATAGCAGAAGATCATGTTATCAATCAACAGCTGATCTCGGTGTTATTAGAATTTCGTGGAGTAGAATATACTTTTGCAAATAATGGGATAGAAGCTTTGCAGTTATTTGCAAAAGAGACTTTTGATTTGATTTTAATGGATATCAATATGCCTCTAAAAAATGGGAAAGAAGCGACTAGTGACATTATTGCAATGGAAAAAGAAAAAGGACTAAATCATACACCAATAGTAGCACTTACTGCCAATGCAATTGAAGCAGATAAAAATGAAACTATGAAGATTGGTTTTGATGATTATTTATTGAAACCTATTGACGAAAATGAATTGGATAAGGTATTAACACAATATTTAGAAATTCAAGGGGATGATACTAAGAAAAAAGATATAAGATCTTCAATTGTTTTAAATATAGAAGAGTTATTTACATTAGAGAGTGCTGCAGAAAAAACAGGTCTTCCTGTGGTAGTCATGAAAAAAATTGTAGCGAGTTTTATAAAATCTATTGATGTAGATCTGGAAAATTTAAAAAGTTCAATTGAACTCAATGATTTTGATAAGATTAAACAAGATGCTCATAAAATAAAAGGAGCCTCTCTAAACTTAAGAATGGAAAATATTGCTTTGCTTACAGCAAATATTGAAACTAATGCTCAAAATAATGATAATAGTACATTTCAAGCAAATTTTAAAAACTTACTGCAAGAGGTTGCTCTTGTGAAAACTCAAGTGATATCTTCTTGAAAATTAGTATAGATCTCTTTTATAGAATCTATATTTTCAATAAATAGATCTACTAAACGAGGATCAAAATGTTTCCCTTTTTCTTTTTGTAATAAGCTAACAGCATCTTCAAAACTCCATTCTTTTTTATAAGGACGGATAGAAACCAAAGCATCAAATACATCTGCAATAGCAACAATTCGTCCCTCTATTGGGATATCTTCACCTTTTATATTATTGGGATATCCAAGACCATTGTACTTTTCATGGTGGGATAATGCAATTGATGCACCCATTTTCAGATATTTACTTTTAGCATTTTTTAAAATTTCATACCCAATAGCTGAATGTGTTTTCATAATTACAAACTCTTCCTTAGTTAATTGAGCAGGTTTAAGTAAAATACTATCTTTTATTCCAACTTTTCCTATATCATGAAAAGGTGCAGCATAAAATATCTCATCTTGTATCTCTTCATTAAGCCCATATTTTTTTGCAAGTAATTTTGAATAGTGAGCAACTCTGGCTATATGACTTGCTGTCTCTGGGTCTTTAAATTCTGCTGTTTTCCCTAGAACTATCAAAGATTCATGTTCTCTTTCCCGTAACTCGTCAGTAGCCTTTTGAACTTCTATTTCTAATATTTTGGCTCGATTAGCCAATTTATTTTGTGCATCTCGTAATGCTAATAGATTTCTGGTACGAACAATAAAATCATTTAAATCTAAAGGTTTATTTAAAAAATCTGTTGCTCCTGCATTCAAAGCATCACCTCTTACATTTTCACCTGCTGCTGTGATCATAATAATAGGTGTGGAGTTATTTGTAAGTCTTATTTTTTCGACTAATTCTAAGCCATTTAATTTTGGCATCATAAAATCTGTAAATATAATATCTACATCATTATTTTCTACAAACTCAAAAGCTTTTATAGGATCAATAAAACTTTTTATTGGTAAATCAATTTGATCTGCAAACGCTTCTAAAAGCATCAAATTTTGTTCATTATCATCTATTGAAATAGCTATTATATTTTCATACATTTTTGGTATCCTTTTAATATTAATAATTTACCATATAATTGTATTAATATATATTAAATGTGATATTATTTTATTTAAAATGAGTTTGATTACAAGAATAAACTAGTTTTATAAAATTTTATAGAAAATAAAGATACAATAATGTAATTTATATACATTAGGATTTTTTTTGGAAGATATTAATATTTTTGATTTAGTTGTTATCGCACTTATTACTGTATTAGGACTAAAGGGTCTATTTCGAGGTTTTACAAAAGAGTTTTTTGCACTTGTTGGGATCGTAGGAGGTGTATTTATCGCTTCAAGGCTCTCAAAAGATGTAGGGGCTATGGTTAATAATGTGATTCCAATGGACAATGAAAATACAGTTCTTTTATCTGGATTTGTAGTAACTTTAGTAATTGTATGGATTATTGCCTATGTAATAGGAACGGCTTTAGCTAAAGTATTTAAAATGAGTGGTCTTGGTATTTTTGATAGAATATTAGGTTTTGCTTTTGGTGCTGGAAAAATATTTTTACTTTTTTCTATCATTGCATATGCCGTATCACAAGTAAAAATGATCAATGATAATTTGGCTCCAAAATTAGAATCAAGTCTTGTTTTTCCTATCTTACAAGATACTGGAAGTTATATTATCAAACTTGATACAAGTGGTTTTCAAGAAAAAGTAACACAACAATTAGATACAGTTGTGGATGCGACAAAAGAGAGTATCGTTGAGATTTCAGAAAAAGAGTTAGAAAAAACATCAGAAGAGTTAAAAAAACAATTGGAGGATGCAAATAGTGAAAAATAATGAAACTGTTTTAAATGATTTAAAAGTTGTCTTAAAAACAAAAGGGATGAAATATACAGAGCAAAGAGCGATCATTCTACAAATACTTTTGAATATAGATGATCATCTCAATGCCGAAGAGGTTTTGGATATTGTCAAAGTAAAATATCCTGATCAAAAGATAGGAATTGCAACTATTTACAGAACTCTTAATTTTTTAGAAGAGGTGAACTTGATATCATCTATCTCATTTGGAAAAGATGGTAAAAAATATGAAGGAAACCATAATAAGCATCATGATCATATAATTTGTACAGAGTGTGGAAAAATCGTAGAGTTTTTGGATGAAAGCATAGAGAAGAAGCAAGAAGAGATCGCTTTGGAAAATGGTTTCAAAATAACAGATCATACAATGCAAATATTTGGTATTTGTAATATATGTCAAAATAAATAAAAAAAAGGATAAAAAGAATTGTTTGAAAATAAATATATACAACAAAGAATACA
>Ga0193961_1000262_pt1 | contig 21614 bp, 18 predicted proteins | sample FB_4_MG_FD_140371 | JGI IMG/M metagenome (GOLD analysis project Ga0193961, IMG submission 140371) | Microbial mat bacterial communities from the Broadkill River, Lewes, Delaware, United States - FB_4_MG | ecosystem: Environmental > Aquatic > Freshwater > River > Microbial mats | place: USA...
AAAACGCACAGGTATGCTAGTTTAAAAAAATAACGAAAGTATCACGAATTGAGAACACAATTAATTTTTAATGCAATTGTAAAAAACGAAATACCCGTAATGTCATTATGATCACATTAAAACAATATAAAGGAAGAGGCATTTGTCGCAAAAAGCATCATTTTTTGACTGCAAGAAATCATCTGTATCTACCAAACAATACTTAAGTCCGACTATCACAATAGCTATTGCTCGCCCCTTGGTGACCTAAACACTATTTATGTTGCACAGCATGTTGTAAATGAGCACGGATTCCACGAATCAATAAAGGCTAGTGGTTACTCATAAAACAACAAGCATAAACACCCACATTAAAAAATTTAAAATGACTAACGATAAAAACATCAAAAAAAGCAGCCATAGATTTAATCGTAACTGCTAATTTTTAATCGCTTTATTTTATTAGTACACATCTACTTTTTGATTGTATTCAATATTAAAATTTAGTTACCTCTTGTTACCGATTTTAATCGTTTTTTAAGTGCATTCAACTCCCTTTGTTTTTTATCAATTTCATAACCTTCATAAGTGCCAATTTTTTTCGCAATATCTTCCTTTTTCTTATAATCTTTATGAATTTCTTTTTCTAATTCAACCCAATCATCGTGAACACTAGATATATAATCAGCTGTAGTGCCAGCTAGCCTGCCTAGGCCGTCAATAGCTCTTCCAATAGTTGCTCCATAAAAGTTTGATCTTGTCCACTTCCCATAGGTGTCATAGGCATCAGCTGCTTTACTAACAGCACCCAAGCCATATTTTGACGACTCTAATATGCGCTTATTAGTTTCACCCGTTAGCAATATTTGAACATTGATATTACTTTTTGCGTTTTCCATTTTTGCAATATTTGCAAGCGCTTGATATTGGCCTTGACTCATCACTGGAGTTTTTCCATTCGGGTCCACATACCGATACGGATTATTATTCCCATACGCATAGCGATTAAACATAACAGGATTATCAATCGCCGCTAGCGCCCCAACTGGGTCAATACCCATAAACCGCCCAAGGCTAGGGTCGTACATACGTGCACCAGCGTAGACCAACCCAGTATCGCTGTCATAACGGTGCCCGGTGTAACCTACATTTTCAATCACAGCCGCCATATCATCGCTAAGCTTGCTGCCATACGGGGTATAGTCTTCGACCCAAAGTATATCTCCTGCCTCGTCGGTAGTGGCGATGGGAGAACCGAGAAGGTCATGATGGTAGTACACGACCTCGGTAGCGGCAAATACGGACGTAGATAATAAATATAGCGCACCGGCTAAAAGCTTATTAACGGTGCCTGTGCTTATGGTTTGTAATCTCATCGTGATTTCCTTCATTATTGTGCAATAGCATCGTTAACGGTAGATAGCGCCAAGTATTCACACTGCTTAAGGGTTCCGCCAATAGGGTCACCAAAACTAGCGTTGCTACAGGCAATGGAGTTTGCGATGACTTTATAGAAAAACTGCCCTTGTGCGCCGTAGCGCACTAAGGCACGCTCAGGCACAATACAACTCACACCTTCAGCACTACAGTACGCCCAGTTCGTATTATTGGGGTCATTGGGGAATGGGTCGGCGTTATCTCCTGCTCCATCGTTATCGCTATCGAGTGTCTCGGTTGCATCGCCGGGCAAGGCATCCAAGCTATCAATAACACCATCACCGTCGGTGTCATTACTCGCACTTAAAAAATAGTCACAGTGTTTATTTATATTCGGGGCTGGGTCACCAAAGACGGTATTGTTACAAGCCACTGAATCTTTAGCGATTTGATAGGCATACTGCCCTTGTGCACCGTAGCGAACTAATGCACCAACAGGCAGTGCACAGGTTGAGTATTCTTTGGCACAGTAAGTCCAATGGATACTGTCTGGATCATTCGCAGCATCGTTTGGAAATGGGTCGGCGTTATCCCCTGCCCCATCGTTATCACTATCGAGTGTCTCGGTCGCATCGCCGGGAAAGGCATCTACATAATCAACAACGCCGTCGCTATCAAAATCATCACTCTCACTGAGCAAATACTCACAACGCTTGCGCCCATGGGTGGGGTTGCCAAAGGTGGCATTGCGGCAGTCGATCGATGTGTCAACCTGTTGATAAAAGTATTGTCCGTCTAGACCATAGCGAACTAATGCTGGAATAGGTAGCTGACAAACCTCAAATTCACCTGCACAATGTAACCATTTTGCATCTTTTTTATTGTCTTTATCGTTGGGGAACAGGTCTTGGTTATCACCGAGGCCATCGCCATCGGTATCGGTAGTTTCAGTCGCATCCAAGGGGAAGGCATCAAGGTTATCAGCGACACCATCATTGTCGTAATCGCCTGTTTCACTATAGAGGTACTCACATTGTTTATCGGGGTGTGGGCTGCCACCAAAGCGTTGATCTAGGCACTGTATAGCCTCGTCAACATATTGGTATAAGTACTGCCCTTGTGCACCATAGCGAACAACACCTGGCATAGGGACACGGCAGAAGGCCCACTTAGTCGCACACAAAACCCATTTACCATTGACTCTGTTGTCTTTGTCGTTGGGGAATGGGTCAACGGCATCTGCAATACCATCGTTATCAAAGTCCACGCCATCACCTGTATTTACGCTCAGCGTAAAGCTATCGATGACACTGCGGCCTTCGCTATCGGTTGCGGTGATGGTGATAGTCATCGCCCCAGTAGCATTGGCACTGGGTGTACCTGTTAAGACGCGCAACTGGCGATTAAAGCTTAGCCAATCTGGCAGGCCGCTGGCCGTAATAGTCAGTGTGTCACCCTCGGGGTCACTAAAGGTTGCCACTGGGATCGCGGCGCTAAATAATTGCCCTGTGACAATACTCTTATCGGCTATAGGGTTGATGACCTTAGGTGCACGATTAATAGGGCCCAAGCTCAATGCATTATTAACCTTGGCAATAGAATAGTTCCCAAATGTAGCCCCTACGTTAAAAACACGCACAATGGCATGCTCACTAGTAGCACTAATCTTCATTATCTCTGATGTTGCGTTTCGAGCTGGCGTAATTACCTTAGTCACAGGGTTATAAATAACACGGGTGCGAGAGTCAGAACTATTGGCTAAAAACAATAAATGATTTGATATTCCGCCGGGCACCCCATCGCCAATATAATCGAAAGCATCAGAGCCTGTAATAAACTCAATGACGCCAGTTGCCATATCTTTTACGTACACCTGTCGGCTTTTATCTGCGCCCTTACCTACATGGTCTTTATGGGGAAATGCATGCCTTGCTAAAATATATGCATAGCGGCCATCATCGGTTAAATGCGCCTCACATAAGCTGGCAAGTTTACCTATATCTTGGCCACAGACAACCTCTGTCGTCTCGCTTGCCACATCATAGATAAAGGTATTTAGGTTTAGATAGTTGGTATATTCATCAACTGCACCCCAAGTAAATACGATTTTTTCGTCGTTGGCGATAAGGTCAAAGCTTTTAATACTAGTGAGGTTTCCGTCTGTACCGGCTAAATTTGTAGTCACTGGTTTTGTCGTACCTTCTTGCAGATCCATTAACAGCAATTGAATATAATTGCTGTTATAGCCCACTAACATAGACTCAGCGAATAGAATATAGCGACCATCGTTACTGATTTTTACATCTCGGGTAGAACGAAGACCCAAGCTTAAGTCAATCTCGATAGGCACATGTATAATCTCATCGGTTTGCGTATCGAAACGGTACATGCGTGTACGTTTTTCTGCTATGTTGGGTACTAAGCCTATTTCATCACTTGGAAATAAAATATAGCGACCATTAGGTGTCATATAAAAATAATCATTAGTGCCAAGCTCCTGATTTTTATCGAGAAAGTCTAATGTCTTAGTCAGTCCTGTCTGTCGATCGAGCATCGTCCAAATTCCGTAAAAGAGATAGATAACATAGCGAGCATCATGACTAATCTTTTTAAGGTGGCCTTTTTCAGTGAGAACTTCGTTAAAACCTGCCTTAAAATCAAATAAATTCAAAACAGTGCCCTCGTTATAGACAATATAGTGACCATCTGATGTAAATGAAGATGAGTTAGCTGGAGTGTCTCTAAATGCAGTCACATCCGTGAGAAATATCTTGCCGTCTGCGCCAGGAAGCGATGCCGCATCACATGGATCGGTATCTGCAATATATTCGGCAAAATCAGTGATACCATCATTATCGGTATCGCCTTGCGGTGTGTTATTAGTTAATGGGTCAAGATTATTAGCCACCTCCCAGCCATCGGGAATTAAATCACCATCAGAATCTTTTAAGTTAGGATCAGTGCCAGCCTGAAATTCTTCAAAGTTACTTAAGCCGTCTCTGTCGGTATCTTTTGCAGCATCATTGGGATCGTTTTTATCGAGCCCATTGGCGACTTCATATACATCAGAAAGGCCATCGTTATCCGTATCGACAATAATATCCGGTGAGACCTTACGTTTTGCCACCAGCTCGGCCCCTAGATAAATATAGTCAGACTGTGTGTTGGTTTGAAGGTCAATTTCGTATAACAACGCACCCGATTGGCCGTAAACCGTTTGTGTGACTTGACCATTATGAATCGCTTTAACCCGTCGATTATTGCCATCATGTATATAGCGTAACGCGTTCGCACTCACCATGTTACCTTGATGATCATAATCAAACCTGTCAGCGCCTTTAGTGATGACATTACCATAGCGGTCATAGGACATATTTAGAGTATTATTATCCGTGGTATAACTTGATAAACGCTGTGTACTGTCGTAGTTATAACCGGTAATCGTACTTCCCATTGTTTTACGTTGAATATTGTTGTGTAAATCGTAACTGTATTGTGCCGCCCCCCATGGGCCATTGGCAGAAAGCAGTCGATTTTGGCGATCATAGATTAATGTTTTTTCGCTAAAATCACCGATGGTATTGATAATATTTTTAATATTATCGACATTATCATAACGGTAGGATAACGTGCCTAAGTCAGAAAAATTAATGGTATTGATGGTGAATCTGGAGGTTAAATCAACCGCTTTAGTTAATCCATTACCATAGGTCATGGTTTTTATCTGGCCACTGGGGTGATAGCTTACCTCAGAAATAAAAGAGCCCGCTTGGGTTGGGCGGTTATAATTATCAGGCGCGTAATCTACGGCTAAACCTGAGGGGTAAATTATGCTCTCTAATGCATTATTATCATTATAAGTATACTCAAAAACATAACTGCCATCTGTAGCGTGGAGCGTTTCATTCGTTAACAGATTATTCTCATTATAATGGTACACCCAGTCATAGGATGCATTAATCTCTGTTTGAAAAAACCCCGAGGTAGAATTGGTCACTCCTGATGTCGTAAATACACGAGAAATACCTGTCACATTGTTATTGGCATCATAACTCATGCGATCGGTTTGCACTTGAGAATCTAGACGGCACGGAAATTGACAGCCACCCCCGCCATAAAATCGTTGTGCTGTCGCATTTGCCTGCGACAAGTCCACAAAGTAATTCATTGCCGGGTTGTGGTACTGGTTAAACGATTAATGGAATCATAAGTATAATTAATATTGCCCGCACCGTTGACTTGCTTGCGTACTAGATTACCTACCCCATCATAATAATACTGTGTAGCTCCCGTCTCGGGGTTATTTTCTTCGACTAAAAAATATCGGCTATTATAAGTATAGGTGCGTACTACATCGTTCTGATTTAGGTGGGTAATATTGCCAAGTAGATCGCGAGTAATGACGGTGGTCGTGCCTTCAGGCTCTACCACAGCCATTAACTCTCGCTCATCATCAACACTGAATGCTCGATAATAGTATTCAACCGTTTGGTTTTTGCCATCGGTCATGTCAATACGGTCATAAGATTTATACACAAAGCGCTGGGTTTTTCCATCGGGCTCTTGCGTTTGTACGATACGATCTAATGCATCATAACTATAGCTAATACCTTGTTCACTATTGGGGTAACTTTCAAAGAGTAAACGCCCGGTGACATCATAGCGTTTGTTCGTCACGATAGATTCTTCGCCGGATAAACGACGAGCACTCAAATAACCTTGATTATTGTAGGTGACTGTATCTAAAAAATCACCACGAGTTAATAAGCGTTGGGTTTGTTTGGGCCATACAATCGTACTAGTAGCACCTAATGGGGGGGTTATGCTGATGAGCCGGTCAAGATTATCGTATTCATAATCAGTCGTATGCTGGCGGCCATCAGTCTGTGAGGTAATGCGCCCATAAGTATCAACTGTACGATGTAATACCACGTTATTTGGCTGATTTTCAGTACGTGGAATACCCCGGTAGTAATCTGCATAATGTGTAGTATGGCTATTGGCATCGGTTAGTGACAATAGATTACCTTGGTCGTCGTAGCTAAAGCGTGTCACCACACCATTATTAGCTCCTTCTTTTACCAAACCATTAGCAAGGTAGTTTCTAAAAACTGAACTCACTTGTGACAGCTGATTCAGCAAACCAATGTCATAGATCTCTTCAGAGGAAGGCAACCCCATTAACCACTGATTAACAGCGGTAAAATATGTTAGCTTTTGCACTTTTTTAATCGGCACCGCATAATCAAATGGTGCATCATCAACTGGAGGTTGTATAAATTTATCTGTGCGTGTTGTCGTTATCTGTAATGGGTTACCAAGCACATCGTAATCATCATAGTTTGTCGTATACAAAGTTCCCTTCTGTATTGAAAGGTTAACATCAATAGGATCTCGCCAAACAGTTTTAGTAGCTAAAAGAGGGCCGCGCGTATCTCGACTAACCAACAGGCCTCGGCCTGATCGGGTATCATCTGCCGATGAAATAATATGTGATTTCCATTGGTAGGTTTCTATTTGACGAATGGCCCCTGCCTCCCCTTTCTCAGCAATGGTTTTCTCCATTAATGAGCCGATCTTCCATAGTTTTTTGCTGGGATCGACAAGGTTTTGTAAATCGCGATCAGAGATACCTGGATTAGCCTGTGTGATTTCATTAACATCGATAATCTCTGCTGAGCGATCAGCCGCATAGATACCAAAGTGACGATAGATTTCTTTCTTCGTGGGTGTAATGACGGTGGTTTTATCGTAATCCATACCATCGACAGGACCCAGTTGGTATTCATAGCGCCAAGTGCCTTGTGCATCGCCATCATTTAGCGCTATATCAGTATTGATAGATCGCTCAACGACCGCAGGATTAACACCATTGCCAACACCTGAGGGTATAAACCGATAGTCGTAACGCGTAATAGCGCCGAACTCAGAGGTAATATCCATTAATAGTGTCGAACGTGCCCCTGCAATAAAGCTCTCTGGCGTTGTATAAATATTGGCTTGAGCCGGATAGTAATTAAACAACCAATCATCACCATCGGTTTTACTGACTCTTTTCAAAAAAACAAAGGGGGTAATGTTAAATGCTGGGCCCGTTTCAGCATAGTGGTATCTAATCTCTTTAGCGCCAAATTTAATCGCGGTTAACAAAGGCACACTAGGATGCCCTAAAAAGGGCGTACTGAGTTGCTCATAATCAAAATTAACGACTCGACCATCACTGGTACTGATCTTTTTAATCACCCGCGATGCACTACCATGAACAATATATTGGTCATCGTATTCAATCGTCGCTGTGTTGCCACGCGCATCTTTTATTTCGGTCACAAGATATGCCACCGAGCCTCCAAGCTCAGGCCGATTGGGTAAATCGAAGCGATACACTATACCATTGGGCGAAGTAACCGTTATGCCGCCAACAACATCGTCATTGGTCGTCTCGTGGCAATCGGCAATCCACATATCCTGAGTAATAAAATCTACAGATCTTGTCTGCACTGAACCATCGCTAAATGTACTCGTATAGTTATACTCTGGTTTAAGGAATAATTTTTTACTGCCATTTGGCAACTCTAGTACTGGGTTGCCTGTTGAATAGGGGCTCGCTTTTAATTGATGACAAATACCGGTATTTAAAGGCCCATCAAAATGTATGCGCCCCATGTGTAAATCCCAACCATGCCCAACAACCGATTTACCCCGAAAAGGTGATTGTGCTCGATGTGTTGAATATGAACGCACTATATTGATATCAAAACCACCGTTTCCAGGAATTGATAAATCGGTATGCATAACAGATAGCTGCCCAGAAAACGGGTCAACGAGATCATTCACTGAGCCAATAGACGATTGCCGACTATCACTCAACCCCGGTTCATTGTAAAAATCGGGTACTTCGGTATTGGCTAATAATTCAGTGTGGCAAACTACTGCCAACGAAAACGCCAAGATAGACCTCACATTCAACACACTCATACTATTTCCTTAGGTACTATTTAGAGTCGCAGTAAAATAACAGATTTATCTTATTCGACAGTATGTGAAAAAGATGTTAGAAAATCATAGTCAGTGGTATATAAGTGTTACCAATAATGAACAGTGAGTATAGTCACCTCTATTATTGCACTTTCGTTTTGTCTAGTTCTTTTATTTATCTCCGAATTAATATTTTTGTTGTTTGATGTCGATAAAAATAGCTCTGCCTTTTTTATTGGCAGAAGAGCTGCAATGTTATTTTTAGGAAGCTCAGTGTTTACTTGGCTGAGCTTCCGTGTTGAAAACACGTCACGAGATGCAACAAAAGATCATAAGGCTTGTCTTACTTAAAACACTAACAGCCCCTCATACCCCCAACAATTACCGTGCTATGTGGCGGATCAGTAAAAGTAATGGCCTTATGGAAGGGTTTTATAATAAGATAGAGATGATGCCGAGCCGATGCTCTTAGAAACGTTGAAAACTATCGGCTGAGAATCTTGGCCCATTACTACTGGAACGGTATCGAATGAAACAAACACCCACCTCCCCGTTATCGTGTAGAGCCTAGTGGCGCTATCAGTTCTAGGTAAGTCGCCAAATTTAATCTACTACTACAGCAACCAAAGATATGACCATGAAAAAAATATTTCTAGCTCTCCTTATAGTGCCCTCAGCTTTGTTATGGGCGCTTATGTGTACTGCGGCTATAGGCTTTTACGGTGAGGGGATTATATCGGGGGATTTTCAAGTTTTTCCTGTAGTGCTACTTTCTATTATCGGCCTTAGTTGTCTAGCTGCTGTAGTAACAGCTTTATTCAAATACCCAAAAACTACTATTTTCTTGGCTTATTCAATTTCTTTGGGCATTGTTACGATGCTTATAGGTATGTATACCTTCTGGCCGTTATTCAATCCAATATTAGCTATATCAGCTATCAGTCTATTAATTGGAAGTATATTTTTACTCATTGAACACATTAGACATACTTAATAAAATTGACAGAATTGATGACGATTTGGTGTGTATGTAGTGGCACAGTTAATTTGGCCACCTAATTAGAGGTGATATGATCACCTCATCAATAATATAGGTGTTCAATGAGTAAACGTACCAGACCCACTTTTAACCCTGAATTTAGGCTCGAAGCGGCCGAATTGGTTGTCGATAAAAATTACAACATTCGAGATGCCGCTAATGCCATGGGCGCCGGCAAATCCACCCTTAACAAATAGGTTCAACAATTACGTGCTGAGCGTGATGGTATTGCCTCCAGCGTGACACCGATGACACCGGATCAATTAAAAATCCGCGAGCAGGAAAAGAAGATCCGCCGAATTGAGGAAGAAAAATAAATATTAAAAAAGGCAACCGCTCTCTTGATGTCGTACTCACTGAACACTTCTCGTTAATCGAGAAACTCAAAGAGAGCCATGCTGTAGCCCGAGTCTACGATGTGTTTGGAGTCCATCGTAGCAGTTACAAATATTGGCGTAAGCGCTCTCGTGCAAGCCGCCTAATGAAAGAGTTGAAGCTGGTAAGTTGTCAGTTGCCCAAGCACAGCTATAAGAAGGCAGAGCAGCCTCATGTTGCCATATCTAACGAGCTAGACAGGCAGTTTACTGTTAGTCGTCCCGACGAAGTTTGGTGTGGTGATGTTACTTATATTTGGGCAGATAATCGCTGGTCGTATTTAGCGGTTGTTATGGATTTGTATGCACGCAAACCCATTGGCTGGGCCATCTCATTGTCACCCGATACTGAGCTGACAGGAAAGGCGCTAAGTATGGCTTATGAAGTCCGAGGTAGGCCCGCTGGCGTGATGTTTCATTCAGATCAAGGCTGCCATTATACGAGCCGAAAGTACCGCCAGTTATTATGGCGCTATCAGATAAAGCAAAGCATGAGTCGTTGTGGTAATTGTTGGGACAATGCACCGATGGAGCGGTTTTTTAGAAGTTTGAAAACAGAATGGGTGCCGAGTTTAGGTTATCGAAATTTCACTGAAGCGAAGCATTCGATTACGGATTACATTGTTGGCCATTACAGCAAAACTAGGCCGCACAGCCATAACAACGGATTAAGCCCAAATGCAGCTGAGAGAAAATATAAAATCGGCTACTAAATCGTGGCAAAATTTACTTGACCACTACAGTTTAGGGTTTGTAAATACCGATTGGCTTAACCATACCAAAAAGCTTGAAGTTCACTATCGCAGACATTTTTCTAGGAAAATAAAACCACCGTTGACGGGGTAGTATCAAGCATTACTCAAACCTTCACTATTCACAACAGGCACTTTAACGTCAGGTATTACCTTGACTAAAAATATTTATCTTTTCAATATTTTTTATTTCTCTTCCCACAGGCACCTTGTACATATTTTTTACATCACTAAGAACAAGCAATGAATAGGTTTCTTAATCAGTGATTGCCCTAGACTACTGCCAAAAAACTTAATTTTTATATACCTTTAAGCCACAGGTATTCTACAACAAAAAACACACTGCCATTATTAATTAATATAAGATAATACCAACCAAAATACACAGAGATAAATCAATGGTAAATTTATGATGGCAATGTATTTTCAAAGAGCTATACCAGTAAACAATCACAAGGGCAAAGGTACATAATCAAAAACATCTGACTTAATATTTTCAACATTTAGTTTTGCAAAATTAATTAAACCTATTAAATTCTCATGCACAAAACCTTTAGACCCAGAAGCCACTACATAAATATCTTCAAGAGATTTATAATCCTCTATAATTATTTTTGAAACATCACCACCTACAAAGTCTTTAGGTTTTTTATTTTCCACCGCTGAAATAATAGGAACATATGTTAAGTTGACACAATCTTTTACCCAAGTTTCGATTAGTTGTTTAAGATATAATTCTCTTTCATTTTTTACCTTCCAGTATATTCTTATCGGTTTTTTAATTTTCCAAGATAGGCATTGTTCAACAATCGCTTTAGTTTGAGAAAAACCTGTCCCCTCTGCAAGAAAAATATATGATTGACAATTTTCCTTATAATTCAGATAACATTTCCCCTTAGGCATATTAATTCTTATAGCGTTTCCTTTAATTAAGTTTTTATTATGCATATTTTTTTTATAGTTATCTTTTGGCTCTCTAATATGCATATCAATTGTATTACCTAATATAGGTGCAGTTGCTATAGAGTAAGGTACTTTATAACCATCCTCTTGTATCCACTCTAAGTACTGACCTGCTTCATACTTAATTTTTTCCGGAAGTACCAAAGTCACTTTTCGAATAGTATCATTAAGCATTGAAACACCATCTATAATACATTCATATTCAGAAGGATCACTAATTGTTTTCAATTCCACTTGCACTCCTTTGGTGTATTTTAGTTAATATTCGACTCTCACATTAAAATATATTACTAATAATATGCATTCAACCTATAAATATAATATCTAGGGCATCTCTGATTTTTACAAAAAAATTGGTGCTTGCTTATTAATTTTATTGAGAATTTTCTATATTAAACAAAAAACCATTTATTTATCTTTTCTAAAATTCAGATAAAAAACCGAACGTTAGACTTTCTGATCTTAGGTCAACAACGTTTTTATTCACAATAGATTACTAAAATCCGCTAATAAATAAAACCTGTTGGTATTTTTATCTAAACATCGATACCTCATCTTGCTATAACCAAATTGATGTTTAATCGTGACGAAACGGCGCTCCACTTTCACCAGCATTGATGTCTTGACCTTTTCCGTTTGATATTCATCACTTGATGCCATACATTGCCTACGCTTCTCTGGACGCTGACCTATCGGCCAAGTGACTCATCGCTCCTTATACTCGTAAGGTTTGACCATGAAGTAACTATTTGACCATAACAATATAATGCACATTCGCTGCCGTGGTTTTTATACTGTGGATTAAATCAAAAACATCACCCACACCAACATGCATTTTCATGCCAAAGTTCAACTCGCTGCCTTTCAAAATAGCGGTTGATTTTCTTAAAGAGCTTTTCATCTACTTGATGTTGCTCTGATAAATGCCGAAAATTCAATATTGTTGTTTCATCTGGAACTGTACCGATTGTTATCCCCACAAAGCGTCGCATGGATTCTATTTTATAGAGACTGTCTTCCATTGCCGGATCGCTTAGATTGTAAAATAGCTGCATGCAGTGAATACGTAACATTAAGGATAAGGCTTACGGCTCCGCAATGACTTTGTATAGTAACGGGCTATTAGCTTTTGAAGTTCCCCCCAAAGTAGTAATTTATCCAATTCAACTAAAAAAATTTCAGCGAGTTTGTTTACACTTGGCTTAGCCTTCAGCATCGGAAAAACCGAGTTGTGACATGGATTTTTACCTAGAAAATTAAACTCAGGCTATTATCTCTTATTTTGGGCTATTTTTCAGAGATGCCGTTGTGAATTTAAAGCGGATTGACGCCGTAGAAAATGCGAATACGCTAGAGCAAGAAGGAATATTTCAGTTGTGCTCATATCGATTTTAGGCTGATGTGAACTAAAGATGATAGCTGATGTCATCCTCTTTGGAGACATCAGCATTCAACCGATCATGAGCGTAACAGCTTTTATGCACTTGCCTCTATGAATATGAGCCAAAAGCGAGGCAAATGTTAGTTCCTCCGAAACCAAAAGAATTTGATAGTGCAAAATCAACTTTTTGCCTCAGTGATTCACCAAATACGTGCCTCACCCCAACGCACTCAGGATCTAAGTTATGTTCCGTCAGGTTCCTAGTAAAAGGCACAATTCCATGTTTAATGGATAGCACTGTAAAAACAGCTTGGAGTGCCCCTGATGCCCCTAACAAGTGACCTGTGCATGACTTTGTTCCTGAGACAGCAACATTAGGTGCATGAGAACCTAACGCGTCACGAATCGCTCTAATTTCAATAGCGTCAGCCTGGGTACTCGTAGCGTGAGCGTTCACAAAATCTACAGAAGTCGCTGGACGACCTGACCTTATTATAGCGCCTTCTATCGCACGTTTCGCCCCTAACCCTTGAGGATGAGGCGCTGCTATTGCAGCCCCCGTTTTTCCATCACCAGTTCTACAAAATGATACAAGTTCAGCAAGAATCGTGGCTCCGCGCTCAAGCGCATGAGAAAGGTCTTCCAGAACGACGGCTGCCGCACCTTCACCCATTACAAATCCACATCGATCGCCGGTAAAAGGGCGAGACGCCTTCTCGGGAATATCATTTTCAGTAGACATTGCAGACTGGGCATTAAAAGTTCCAATTCCAACTGGTGTAATTGCTGCCTCAGTTCCACCAGCAACAATTATGTCCGCTTCGTCACTTACTATTGCATTGTAGCCGTCGGCGATAGAATGTGAACCGGCCGCGCATGCAGTGCAGTGCGCATTATTCGGTCCGCTAAATCCCCAAGTACTACCAATATAGCCAGCAGCGATATTTGGCAGAAATTTTAAGTTTCCGAATGGTGATTGTCGTGATCCTGATCGAGAAGTAGTGGTACATTGCTCAACGCTTTCAAGGCCCCCAACGCCTGTAGAAAAATTCACACCAATTCGATGCAATTTTTCTGGATCAGTTTCGCCATGTAACTGCGCCATTTCAATTGCTTCTGCCGCTGCGATCAACGCGAAAGTTTGATGACGGTCAAATTTTCTTAGCTGTTTGGTTTGTTCAGGCAAAGACAAATCTCTAAACGGAGAAGATTTGCATGCATCGAACTCCTTGTCGATCTGAGCAGCGAAGAAAGTTTTGCATGCAAATTCTGCTGGATCGAATCTTTCAATTTTGCGTATTCCATGTTCGCCACGCACTAGACGTTCAAAGCTTTCGTCTGCATTTCCACCTAATGGAGAAACTGCTCCAATCCCAGTAATCACAACTCGCTTTTTCATTTCCACCTCATTGAAAATATATTGTTTCATATGAATATAAAAATCAGGCCACAGCTAGATAACCCTTTGTTGGCACATCTTATCAGACATTAGAAATTTTTTGTTTACATACTTATCTACTTTCGATGCATTCATGCTTTAAACGTGTTGCGCCACGAGGATTTCGATACGTGGAACAGGCACTTCACTTTAGACCGAACGCTGACTTTGGCCTATTTCGGTCCCTCTCAATAAGCCAATAAGCTGCGGTCTAACGCGTGGCGTTTCCCGGGACGCATAATGATATGAAAATTCACTGGAATCCCTTTCCTCTCGTTTTTTGATGGTCAGCATACCCAAATACATTAGCCTCCTCGCCATGTAGCAACGCTTGGGCACGTTGAACTTACAAGTTGAATTACGTAAAAATCATAAACACCTCGGATTTACCAAAGATGTGTGGCGCAAATATCTCCCAAAAAAGTATTTCTACGCCATTTATCTCGATACTTTTGCAACCAAAAATCATCTACTGAGAAAAATCCGTGAGCTGTTTGATATTGCAATGAAGCGAGTCGACTAGAGTGTTAATGAATGAAAGACTAACTTTACAGAAGACAAGAGAACTTTGGATACAAAACAAGCAAAATGACACATAGTTCAACATTCTAAGCTTTCCCCTAGACTAGTACCGCTCGATTATTGAGATTTTCCATATTATGCCGCCTTCTTAGCAAAGGCAACAGGGGTTAAATAATTCAATGAACTATATGGTCGTTCACTTTGGTTTTCCTCGCTGGATAAAGTTAAGTTTTACGCTCCGCTGTTTACTCCAGAAAAACATTGTCTTACTGGCGAGCTCTGTGCCATGGTCACAATTAATGCTTTTGAGATTTTCTCGTTGTTCAAATGACTATTATAAAAAACGAGATACCTGTTTGGTCCGTAATTGAAAACAGCACTAATTGGCCGACTAGCTCTCTAGAATAATCACTCACCACATTAAGGATATGGGCACGACGTCCATTGCTTAGCTGATCAGTAACAGAGTCCATAGACCAACGTTGATTCACTGCTTTAGTCGTATCTATCATTAACTGTGGTCGAGTGAGCGTACATTCTCATCGCTTCGACTTCAATCAACTTATCCCAAGGAATTTTTAAAGCTTATTGTATAGCTCGCGTAAACGTTTAGCTTTGTTTTCTTCTAGTCCCGAAAGTTTCGATCAGCAATTATGGAACGTCGCTGAAGATATGCCAAAGTCACGATAAATGTCATCGACTTTTTCGCCATTTTAACCTTTCTTAATGGCCTTAATGATTTATTCTTCTGTATAACGCTTTTTCATAATGAAATATCCTTTGAAGTAGATTAAATGGAGACCTCAATAATTCCATGGTCTTATTTTTGGGGGATAGAACAATTCTTGCCAAAAAATAATGTGCTCTTTTTTGGAGTAATAAATCTTTTGGTGAAAAATCAATATGTTTTAGTTGTAAATATAACAGGTGGTGGTTGCGTGTTTTCCGGGTCCATAAGACTGAGTCGCGTGTGGCCCAACGCAACTAGGCCACAGGAGTATCGCACCTCTGCGAGAGACTAATTATCCGCCTCCAGACATTATTTTTTCTAGTATTTCTGGCGTAACAGCCTCTAGTAGCTCTTTGCTTATCGGCATTTTCATTGGGAAAGTATTGTTAACTGTTGTGTAGTCGATATACCCCATCCTTGCTAAGGGACGAATCGTATCAATGTCAATTTTTCCATCTTCACCAACTGCGGATTCCTTAATGTGAATTCGACGCACTAAACCAATAATCATATCAATTTTACCCAACCCTAACTCCGACTGGTCCGACTTTGGGCATTCAATGGTTTCAAATTTAAAAAGCTCGCATTCCATCTTTATAGGGCTTGATGCCACCATACTAACATCACATAAATCAGCCTTTTCCTTTTCAAGCCCGGCCAGCTCAAATTCGTCAATATCATCAGTGACAATTGTGGATGAAGTGTTCATTCCATCTTTTAATTCTTCCGTACAGAAATTCCATACAAACCATCCTGTATTTTCAATATTAATCGAGGAGTCTTTTCGTAACCCATTTGGGTAATGGTTTGCTGTAAAGCAAACCATTGGCGGGTCAATATTGAATATTTGTGCTTGACTAAAGGGTGCCAGGTTACAAACTCCGCTTTTACTTTTAGTTGAAATCCAAGCAATTGGGCGAGGCACCACACAGCTACGGAAAGCAGAAAAAGGAAGGGGACATTTCTCAGTTAGTGGATCGTATTTCATAAAAAACACCTTTGGTTATTTCAACATACAAATGATCAACGATAGAGCCCCGAGTTATTCAGGTCTGTTAATTGAATTTTGAGTATCACCGTGTGCTTACACGCGAAATTGCACGTCTGTTTATACCGTACTCATTTCAACGGCGGGTTCAGTCGTTTCGTGGAACTTCACCATAAGCCCCATTTCTACCTTCAAGACGACATCACCGCCTTCAAGGACATAGAACTCCACCGATCCGTATACAGCATCAGTCATTCTCACGAGATCGACGCCCTTTGTAGAATAAGCCAAGCCACTCAACTGTGGGCGTGCCTTGCCGATTAGCTTTTGCGCCACAGTTACCTTGTGACTGATCTGGTACACCACGAACTCTTTTTCGTAGGCATCGCTACCAAGAAAGTCTCGGGTGTCTTTGGCAAGTGAGGAGCCACCATTTCCGTCAACATATATGGCAAATATCAATGCATCGAGAAAGATCCAATCAAGCGGTATGTCCGGATACTTTTCACTAAACTCAAGACGCTTTTCGTTCAAAACGGCATCGGGTAGCTCTCGGTAGATTGTCGCTCTATCGTCCAGCAAGAGGACTTTGCGGCTCTCCTTAATGCTTGAAATATAATAGACTTCCCCACTATCGCTTTCCTTAATACTCAGATTTGCGTGTTTCTCGTACTCGTTAACTTCGTAGATCATTTCCCGCTGCAACGGAATTGGTTTTCGTAGTGAAAAATTGATTTCGATGTTGCCACTATCATCAATAATCTCACATGCCATTCTTTTGGCCTGAAGCATCGCAAGCATTCCATGCACGACAGTAGAATTTAATCCATTCTTTCTTGCCAGCTCAATATCGAAATGAATCGGATTCCAATCGCCAGAAAACGAAGCCCATTTACGAAGTTCGCTTTCGCTAAAAGAGTGCGACGCGATCATTTGTACCTCCGAAGCACCAGCGCGCTATTACAGCCGCCAAAGCCATAATTAATATTCAACACATTATCGATGCCTTCAACGAACCGATGTTCGTTTGGCGTAAAGTCTAGGTCCAGCTCTTCGTCAGGCGTTTTAAGGTTTACCGTAGCCGGAACCATATCATCCTCCATAGTTTTCAAACAAAAGATGCTTTCAATAACGCCAGATGCGGAAACCAAATGCCCCGTATAGGATTTCGTACTGGAAATCGGGATACCCGCGGCATCATCCTCAAAAACTTCTTTGATCGCTCTCGTTTCGTTGGCATCGTTGAGTGGCGTTGATGTTCCATGCGCATTGATGTAATGAATCTCGTCTGTCTCTAGCTCCGCGCGTTCAATAGCCTTGTCAATAGCCATTGTTCGGCCTTTTAAATCACTTGCGGGTGCAGTGATGTCATACGCATCTGAATAATTTGCATAGCCGATCACCTCGCCCAATATATTCGCACCCCGGCGAATGGCATCCTCCATATTTTCGAGAACCACTGCGGCTGATCCTTCAGACAGAACAAAGCCACTACGGTCTGCACTGAATGGACAGCATGCCTTTTCGGGATCCTCCTGCTCACGGGTAAGTGCACCGAGGACATCGAGAGTCCACACGTTATAATCGTTCAAGACACTTTCAGCCGCACCAGCAAGCATCATTTTAGCTCTTCCACTACGAATGACTTCATACGCGTCGCCGATTGCAATATTTCCAGTCGCACAGGCCGCCACAGGTGTATTTTGATAACCACGGAGGTTCCAGTTAATTGACATCAACCCCGTTCCGACGCTCGGCATACACTCGAGGTTGGCTACCGGTGAGGCTACACCATATTTCATATAGGAACCATTATTTGCAATACTCGTGTCCTCACCACCCCAACCGGTACCGAATATTATCCCTCTATCAAAGGGCTCGTAATATTTATCAAGCTCGGCTAACGATTCTTTTCCAAATGCCATTTCAATGGCTTCGTCTGCCGCAATCAAGCCTAGGCGTCCAAATCTGGGCATGCTTTTAAGTATCTTCTTAGAGAATTTGCTAACGTCAATGGGCTCTTCGATCCTTCCAAAGAACTTTGTCGTTACAGATTTATTCGGATGTTCGTACCTGGAGTACCCCAGCCGATATTCTTTAATGCTTTTCCAGATATCTGGTGCAGAACTTCCCAAAGGACATATCGCCCCATAACCCGTTATCGCTACTCGGTTTCTATACATATCTTTGTTTTCCTTTAGATCGTTTAATCACTTTAAGTATTCCATGGTCCGCATTCAGCGCGCCCATCTATCATCAACGTACTCACAACTCCTGTTCTAAAGTGTTAACTTGGTTATAACATACCCATTTGTAAAAAAATCTACCGCTATAAGGAAAACCTTTATAAGGGTTTCCGAAAGATCATCCACAATGGCCAACCGAAAAGTTTTTTCACTAACGTTTATTTCTTCGATAACCACCGCATCAAAGTCGATATACCTTCCAACCGACGCAAAGGCCGCCTTATAGAAACTTTCCTTAATAGAGAATATCAAAACGGCTATTTCAACTACGGGGGCAGGAACGTTAGTCAGTATCTATTTTTCACGACTGCCCAATATTCCTTCGACAATAATAGCCGTACCCTTGGTCGATATCCTTTCGGTATCGATGCCGACTCTCTGTATACTAGGGTTTTGGCATGCCACTGCGACCGCAGTACCGTGGCTATGCGAGATAGAACCAGACATACCCACTGGCCAGCGAGGCAATCTGCTTTCCAGATCATTCTTCGCTTGGCAATCAGCATCGAAAAAATTTCGTCCAAATAGTGGGCCGACTCAAAGTTGCACAGATATATGCTACCCCCCATACTTTCAAATTCGGTTACACGCCACAGACCCGTTGTATGCGTACCCTCCCGTTTCTCCGCCATTCCATCGCCATACTGTCGTACCCTATAATACTTCGTGCTACGCCGTCGGCTGCAGAGCGGTATGCCCCTTTGAGTTAATTCCGTTTACCTTGCAGTTGTGGTATTTGAAACGGTATCTCACCGACCCTGCAGCCAACGCCTGATTGCAGCGATCACTTATCTAGCTCCCGCACAACACACACTATCACCTTCCTATGCTGGAGATGGTTCTTCCAATGGACTAGCACTCACGAAATTCACCATGTCATCAAACGTGTGTAAGTCCGCTTCTGCCATAGCGTCTAGGTCCACAGCAATCCCGAACTCCTTCTTAAACGTCACCATTATGGTTACATAGTCAAGACTAACTAGATTCAGATCTTCTATATTGGTGTTATCCGTAATACTGGTCGCGTCATAATCGACAAGCTCGCTAATCGTGTCCTTCAACAAAGCTGCAATTGAAATATTTTGATCACTCATAAGAAATTTACTCCTGCTAGAAAATACGGCATGCCTACTAAAGACATACATCATTAATGAATTAATACATCACTACTTCTGTGTGATTTCACCAAGATCTATTTCTATCTATATACTGGGATCATTCATCCCAACACTTAGACGAATTCTTGATTAATCAACGAAACAAATGTTGCCTTCCACCTCCTCTGAGAATACGGCCCGCTTCTTTCCGCGCGTCTTGGCGAGAAACGCATAATGGTTCTCTTTCACTTTATCGAAGCTATAGGGATTATCCTCTCCGAACAGTGTATTGAGGATCTTGTATTTTGATCTTATGATCCTCTCAATGGTTCCAGGCTCCCCATTCTTTGAACTGACAAAGAAGCGCATCATCTTATTTTGCCCTTCAAAGTAGGTTTCATGTACCATTGCGTTGTGATAATTCAGACCGTGATCAATTGCATCTAGAAAACATCGCTTGTGGTATTCATCCGCCTCGACTATATTTTTTATAACGTTCATCCAAGCACTAATATGCCTCGCTTCGTCTTTCATAATATTCGAGATGACTTCTTTGAACATTGGGTGCTTTATTTGTAACCTCATATCCCTGTACAATTCCGTATTGACCACTTCTGCAAACAGATGGGCCAGTGCGTAGCTGTACAAATTCCAGTATCTCCTTTCTTCGTAGCACCATATGTATTTCCGACTGTAGTCTCTCACAGTCAAATGATCGAAGTAGTCGAGGTTTCCATGGCAGACATAATGGTTTATCAACCCAACAGACAAGCCATGTCGTGTTTCTTCATAAGCGATAATATTGCTGTACGACAGGAATTCTCCCCAATCATGTAACAAGTCCTTGGAATATCCTTCCGCCTTTGCTTTGAGCATCATGTCGTAAGTCTGTGCTACTGATGCCTGGCCGGAGTACTCTCCATCGGCAAGGCAGTCGAGCAATATTGCGATATCCTTGTCGTCCTGTTCAAGTTCGTGAAGCCATTCCCACTCGTATCGATTCGCATTCCACCTTTGCTCGTCAGATAGATAACCATATTTTACGATCGTATTGATCCCAGTCATTTCACTCCTCCCGGATAATTAAGCTTAAGAGTGCTACCTTCGGTAGCATCCACCATTTCCCAACGTTTGCCGAAACACATGTAACAGCTATTATTAGATACCTGCCATTCTCTACATATTCCAAGCACCAGACAAAGGCGGGTAAAAACACTATGCAGTGAAACCACCGTCAATCACGAGTGTTTCTCCAGTGATGTAATTACCGCCGTCTCCGAGTAAGAACAGCACAGCCGGTGCAACATCGTGCACTTTGCCAAGCCTTCCCAAAGGGATGCTCTTGGACATGCTCTTCATACTCCTTGCGTCGATTTGCGACGTCATATCTGTTTCTATCAGACCAGGAGCTAGGGAATTCACCCGAATATTGAAACGTCCCAGCTCTCTCGCCAAGGTTTTTGTCATTGCTATAGTGGCAGCCTTTGTCGCGGCATAGTTGATTTGCCCAGGATTTGCCTTAAGCGCAGTGACTGAGCTGACATTGACGATACAACCGCCTTGCATCAGCATCGATTTAACAAAGCTTTTGAAAACATAGAACTGTGAATTCAGGTTTGTATCGATCACGTCTTCCCACTGATCAAGTTCCATATTCACAAGTATCGCATCTTTAGTTATCCCTGCATTATTGACCAACGCATATGGTGGTCCGTATGCTTTTTCAAGCTCTTTGGCCAGTTCGTTGATTTCG
>Ga0193961_1000266_pt1 | contig 21337 bp, 17 predicted proteins | sample FB_4_MG_FD_140371 | JGI IMG/M metagenome (GOLD analysis project Ga0193961, IMG submission 140371) | Microbial mat bacterial communities from the Broadkill River, Lewes, Delaware, United States - FB_4_MG | ecosystem: Environmental > Aquatic > Freshwater > River > Microbial mats | place: USA...
AACGGAGAGATGGCTGAGTGGTTGAAAGCACCGGTCTTGAAAACCGGCGATGGTTAATAGCTATCCTAGGGTTCAAATCCCTATCTCTCCGCCACTTTCAGAAAAGCCCGCTACTATGTAGCGGGCTTTTTGCTATCTATAGGGTGGTGAATTTGATTTTACATTAAATTCAGCAGCCTTGATTCTATTCAGAAGAGTAAATGTCGGCACTTAATGGTTGAATCAGTGCCGACAGCCGAGTGCGTTTTAGCTTATTTAACGGTGACTTTTTCTATCACAACATCCGATACTGGCATGTCTTCATGACCGAACCTTGTACAGGTGGAGATTTTTGCAATTTGGTTTACTACGTCCATACCCGCAGTGACGGTGCCAAAGACGGCATAGCCCCAACCGTAGTTGGTTTTTCCTGTATGATCTAGGAAGTCGTTCTCTTCTAAATTAATGAAAAACTGCGCAGTCGCGGAATGCGGCGCATCAGTTCTTGCCATAGCGATAGAGCCCGTTACGTTCTTTAAACCATTGTAGGCTTCATTTGCGATAGGAGCGTAAGTCTTCTTTTCAGCCATATTCATGGCAAAACCATCGTCTCGTATTTCGTAGCCACCACCTTGGATCATGAAGCCATCGATAATACGGTGAAATAGCGTGTTATCGTAGAATCCTTCTTCGCAATAACGTAGGAAGTTCTTACAGGTTTCAGGTGCTTTTTTATGATCAAGTGTGATTTCAATATCACCGTAGTTGGTCGTTAGAATAATCATAATTCAATGCCATTGAGTTAAAGAGTTGGCAGTATAGGAAAATGCGCAATGAAATTGAATAGTGGAAGGCGCTGAGCACAAATTAAATGGTGATCAACTCAAGGGACTGTACTCAATACGATAAGGATATTTAGGGAAAGTTGGTTTTTAGCATCGAAAAAAGGGGAGCATGCTCCCCTTCAAAATACGGATTAATTGGCAGTGAAACCTTTTAACTCGGCATTGATGAATAAGTCTTGTAACGTTACGTATTCTTCATCTATGTCTGGTGTTGGATTTGGAATCCCCTTAGTTTCAACAGATAGTCCATCTTTCGTTTTCCAAGGGTAGAGAACCGTTGGATTAGCGTTGTAACTAGCACCTTGTTCTGTCAACGTTACACCGTTGTTGTAGGCATAAGGGGTTTTAATATCATTTTTAGCCAATAGGTTTCGACCACCGAGTGACACATATTCCGCATCAGAAAGACTGTAAGCATACAGTGTCGGGAATATATCTCTGTGGGAACCAACTCTATTTTTCTGATATTCATAAGGTGTGTGTTCAAGAATAGCGTCAGGAACATACAAATAAAATGGCACTGAATGCGCGGTACCTAGATCGGCGGGGAATGAAATCGAATAATCACGCAGTCTGTGATCGCCCGACGCGGCAATAAGCGTTTTCGCACCTAAATTGCTACTTTTAATATCAGCAACAAATTCCCCAAGCGCATTGGTCGCATACTGATAAGTCTCGTAAATTTTCTTCGACTTTTCTTCACTCAGTGACACTTTTTCCATTACGCGATCACTCACTTCAATGTGATTTGGTGAGTAGTTCGTTGGGATTTGGTATGGCGGATGATTGGTCTGTGTTTGAACCATAATCATTGTTGGTTTCGTACTGTTTTTAAGCACCATCTCTGCGAACTTAAATGTATATTCATCCGTAGCACCCCAAGTGTTTGCATGTTGCTTCGATTCAGGAAATGCTTGATAAATATCATCTTCAGAATAAAACTCATCGACCCCTTGGATTGGTAAGTAGTATTTTAGATTGCGCCACAGTGGGCTACCGCCGGTAATGTAAACGATGTTATAGCCTGCTTGTTTATAGGGCAGGAAAGCGGTGTCATGCAAAGGTGTTTTTTGCTCACTACCATGGCTGATTGAACCAATATGGCTGTGGAAAAGCATCATCACTATGCTGTTGATTGTCCCATCTGTACCTGATAAGAAACGCTCAAAGCTAAAGTCATTTTCATAATGTGGGCGAAGTGCGCCTAATAGATCGGTACCTTTATACTTATCTTCGACAAGAAGATTCGTACCCATACTTTCCATCAGAGCGAAAACAACGTTTGGTTTGTTTTTTTCTAAGTACTCATTTTTATCAGTATGATAAATCGGGGTTGGTTGCCCAAGAACCTTCAGCATTTGTTGTTGATAAGCCAGTTTTGAAACAGGCTCAAAGGTTGCGCTTTTCTTATGATTGCTTCGCGCCCAGTCTAACGCCAAAAATCCGTTAGGTGTGACTTTGTTTAGTACTTCGTAACTAGAGACATTCGCGTGGTATTGTTTGAGTGGGAACGTGCCGATTGAGCCGCGAGCAAATACAAAATAAACGCAAATAGTGACAATGATAGACAGTGTCATAACAAGTGGGTTTCGTTTCGACCAATGCAGTGAATCAATCACTTTCCATAATTGTTTTATACACTTTGTTGCAATCCACATAATTACTAACGAAGCAATCGATGCGCTAATTATTGGATAATCTTGCCACATGGTAAGTAAAACCGCAGAAGTATCATCTTCCACTAACCCAAATACAAAAATGTCAAAGTAATTACCGTACGTCTTGTAGTAATAGTAATTACCAATAGACACAGCGGCAGCTAAGAAGAAAATTACATTGCTGTAGGTGGTTAAACTGCGTTTTACATAGCTGAAATACTTCGTTCCAGCGGTGATTAAACCAATAAGAAGTAATGGTGCAAAGGCGATCGTAGCAACACGCATGTCAAAACGAAATCCGGTGATAATTGACTGAAAATAGTCGGGCAACACACCTGATATTGCAGAAATATCGCCAATGGTAAATGTAAATATTTGGCGGAAAACAGAGAGTAGAAAGGCGAATAAAGCGACTTGAACCCAAATGATTCTGATTAATTTTCGAGCGTTTTCTTGATACATACTGTAGCTAAAACCGAGTTATTGTCGTTGTGGTGTACTGAACAAAGCCTAAGTGTACCTTTTTGGCGAGGTAATTTGTAATGTTAGTTAGGTAAGACATAGCACTAATGTTCGAATAAAGGTGGCAATGTCGTCATTCTATGCTACGGGAGGCGTTGATTGATCTAGCTTGAACCTTTTACGTTACTGTAAAAACGCGATCGAATTTTTTGATGACAGAGTTTGATTTGTCATTAAAGGTAACCAATTTACCGCTCATTATGTATCAAGTGCGGTGTAGCAATTTGAGAAGCGAGTTCATTCATTCGCACATGTAAAACAGACAAATTGAATGAGGGTCATCTTATCGCTATTTTCTTATTGTGTTGATAGAAAAAATTAAGGGTAATTTTTCTGCATAAGAGCTTAATTGCAAGGATAATAGCGCGCTTGATTTAATGTGGATGGTTATCATGAAGGTTATATTTTACCTTTACTTCTCGCTGTTTTTTTTCTCTTATTATGCTCTAGCAGATACGCCAGCTCAAATAAGTGCAGAAAGGCAATCTATTGGTGGTGAGCTTATTGTCGGACGGCAGTATGGTGTTCACCATTATTTTTGGAAGCCAGGAAAAGAGAGCGAAGATAACACGACATACCAAGATATTGTCGAACAGTTTGCTCACTTAATAGGCGCTAATGTCAACTATCGCTATTACCCAGATAGGAACGATTTGTTAGCTGCATTGCATTATGGCGAAATTGACATGGCGATTGGCTACGCCAAGACTGAAGAAGAGACAGAGTATTTTAACTATAGCCGACCAATTTTTAATATTCGAACCGTTACATGGTTTCATGGCTCGGAACTAAGAAATGAGCCAAAACAGAATTTGAAGTGGGGCTGTGTTAGAGACTCTCTGTATTGCGATGTATTGCATGACAACGGCTTTACCAATGCTGCAGTGTTTAACTCCCATCGTGTATTGATGCGCTCTCTAGCAAGTGGTGAGATTGATGCGATATACACCGATGTTGTATCTGCTGACCAATACCTTTCTGTTCGTACTGCTGGTGAGTGGCTGGGGGATATCGATAGCGTCTCTACCCTGCCAGCATTCCCTTCCTCTATATTAACATCCAAACGTAATCAGACCTTAAACACTCAGGTGGAGGAGTACCTAGCCCTGTCTGAAGACTCTATTCAAAGGAACCAACGAACTTTAATTGATCCTCTAGGTGAGGAGATGATGTTTAAAGCACTCAATTTAAAGTACGCCCAGAGCGTTATTCGTTATAGCTTTGAAGGTGGAATGCGTCCATTTTCTTATCAAGATGCCGAAAGTAATGAACAGGTTGGGTATATTCATGATTTGATGTCAATGTTATCAAGAAAAAGTGGTATTCAGTTTCAATACGTCCCACCTGTTAATCAAAATCCAATTGAGATGCTTAGAAACGGTGAGATTGATATTTTACCGGGTTATGTTGCCGACAATACCAATACGTTTATTTTTACGGACTCATTTGGTGATGTTGATTGGATTTATGTTGAGTCAAATATAAAAACAGGGCACGGAAAAACGGCTATTTTGGATCGTTCTGAACGCCTCGTTACGCCAGAAGCTAGAGCGAAATTTTCAGAGACACCACTGTTATTTAAAGATCTGAGTAGCTTATTATTACAAATGGGAGAGGGAAAAATTGATTATGCTTATATCCCTTCTTATGTGGTTGATTATTATGCTTATGGTAATACTAACACTGCCTACAAAATCGTATTGAATTCTAATTCCCCCCAGTTGAGTATTGATTTAGGCTTTACTCTGAATGCTGACAGTACGCTTCTTCAATCGGTCATGAACGACATTCTCACATCGGTCAGTTCAAATGAGATTGAAATGCTGCATCTCAAACATCACAAAGTGATCGCACAATATGGTTATGACAAGTCGAAAATTACCATCATCGCTTTGTCTATTTTATCGCTGTTTTTATTGGTTTTGGTTGCGTTTCAAGTTAAATCTAACCGTCTAGCAAAGTCATTGATAAAAGCGGATGAAGTGGCGAGGCAAAACTCAAAACGTTTACAGTGGCTGGGTGATTTACTCGATCGATTGCCTAGCATGATTGCTATTTATGATGCGGATGGTGGAATTGCGTTATCTAACAAGGCATTTAATCAACATGGAGAGGCGTGTTCGGGTTTTAAGAAGGGACGATGCTTACTCAAAAACCAGACTCACCAACAAACTGATGCTGGCAATATGATCTGCCAATGTCGTTTTTCTAAACGTTATTTACGTGTGATAGAGAATGAGATTCGCGGTCTGAACGATGATGGTCGCTACAAGATGATGGTGTTTGATGATTACACTATTCTTGAAAAACAAAAAAATGAGCTGAAAGCGTCGAATGAAAAAGCGCTTAAGGCGATAAAGAGTCAAGACCTCTTTTTGGCGACAATTAGCCATGAATTGAGAACCCCCATTTCAGCGATGATTGGCTTAATGGAGCTGATGAGTACTAAAGTTGAAAGTGATGAAAATGTTGAGCTGCTGTCAAATGCCCAGCTTTCAGCAAATCGTTTAAGACTATTGGTGAACGACATTCTAGATATTTCCAAAATTAGGGCGAATCAATTTCACCTTGATGTTCGAGATGGCAATGTCTATTCAGAATTATCATCACTGCTGAGAACCTATGAGTCCAATGCTGTAATGAAGCATTTGGAGTTTGTCCTCAATTGGAAGCCGACTTCGTATGTAACAGCAAAACTTGATTGGCTACGAGTCGCTCAGATACTGAACAACTTGTTGAGTAATGCACTGAAGTTTACTCATACCGGGAGGGTAGTGGTTAGTGTTGAGCTGCAACAGCGTCAACTAGTCGTTGAAGTTAAGGATACCGGTTGTGGTATGAATGAGGAGCAGTTGGCGCACATGTTCACTCCGTTTGCGCAAGGGGATGTTTCAATTACGCGCCAATATGGTGGCACGGGATTGGGTATGACAATTGTGAAGAGTATTGTCGAGATGATGTCTGGTGAATTGACAGTCTCAAGTCAATACGGAATGGGGACGACGATACGAGTTACTCTCCCAACGGAGTACACGTCTACATTTGTTGCTCTGGATCTGTCGATGTCATCGAATGATGAAGAGATTGCTAAGTGGTTAGAAGTATGGGGGGTAAGTACCGGGAGCGCTGAAAACACAGTCCTGCCAGTCGTAGGTTGGAAAAACAACTACCCTGATTTTATTTTCAATGCTTTGCAAAAAAGAAACCAACAACTCAATATTCAAGAGACACAAAACCGAGAGTTCAACGGACACGTGCTTGTTGTTGATGATGACCCAATTAATAGATTGCTGTTTGGTAAACAATTATCAAAGCTTGGGATTGTTCCGGTCATGCTAAATGACGGGGTGGAAGCCTATGAGTATATTTGTGACCATTTTGATAGCATCGATTTAATCGTGACAGATTGCCATATGCCGAAAATGGATGGGTACGAGTTGACTCGAAAAGTGAAACAGAGCTCAGTATTTGGTCACTTGCCGATGGTGGGATGTACCGCGGAAGATTCAAAAATTGTGGTAGAAAAGGCAGCGAGGGCGGGTATGGATTATGTGCTGTATAAGCCTTATGCCTTTGATGAACTTGCTGGTGTAGCGGCAAAGTATCTTGAATTGAAGCAAAGTGTAGGGGGACAGGTTAAGCACTGTAATCTTATCGATCTCGCGTGGCTGGAAGAGCACTCACCAAGTGAAAAAGTCGAGGTCATGGGCATCGTCGTTGAGTCGTTTAAGCAGGAAAAAAGATTGATTGAAAGCGAAGACGATTTGAAGCATGTGGTTCATCGTTTAAAGGGGGCGGCGGGTTTATTGAAGCTTACTGTACTAACAGAGCTGACTAAGCGGTGGGAAGCTTGTTATGACCATAATGAGCAAGTAAGTACCACAGAAATCCTAGTCGAACTGAGCAGATTGATTGATGTTTTTGATGAGTGGTTGAATGAGCACTAAAAAGTGAAGTCGGTGACCTAAATATAGCAATGACTAAACGCAGTGACTTTTCAGTAGCTGCGTTTTTTCTTTTAGTACGCTCTTTGTGAGTTCGAGGCTAAAAAGAGAAATCGTCATCGTTTGTCGAATGGAGTTTAAAACTATCGATGATCAGTTTCAGTTTTGATAACAAGAATAAGAAACTAATGATCTAGCGTTAAAGGACAAGGGTCATATCTGGTTTCTATATGAAATTTTTTTAACGGTTAGGTAAGTGAAATGAAGTCTAGCACTACAAATAAATAGCAAACAGTAGAACGTACTCGTATTTGTGAAGAGACCACGCGTACGTATATTCGCAGTGGGTAATATATTGTGTCTATTTTTAGACTTATTGAACTTGTTTTATAGCGCTATCAGTCCCCTGATGGTTCTTAGAGCTTTAATGTATTTTTTCACTTTTCATGAACAATTTTTTATTTTCTCGCCCAAATTAATTCACTAAGTCATGATTATATTATTTTAAGTAGCTAAATAAATATTCTCGAGGCTTGAACGCGATTTATTTCGTCAATTTGCTATCTATGCACGGGTATTCTTTATGTCTATTGCCTAACATACACGCGTCAAACTATCTAACTCGTTGTGTCTACAATTTATAGCCTCAAAGGACAAAGATAAGTGCTACAGGTTTGCTTCGATACGACAGAAATGGAACAAAGGAGAATTAAGTGAAACATTTGGCAATGGCAGTGGTGGTTAAACAAGGTAAAGTGTTAGTTCAAAGACGCTACTGCGCTGAAAAAGGAATGATTTTGGAGTTTCCTGGCGGGAAAGTTCAACTCGGCGAAACGGGGACGGATGCCGCCATTAGAGAGTTGAAAGCAGAAACAGGATTAAGTGGTCTTGCTCATACTGCTACTTACACTAAAGTAAATGAAATGGGTGGGCGTATTTACTTTGTTATTTTCCGTGCGAAAACGGACGTGGAGCCGAATTCGGCTGATGCAGCCCGCAAGCTGGAATTTAATTGGTTAAGCCCGGAGTCTATTCCACAAGATGATTTCTATACCGCTGATAGAGAGTTCATCAACCAATATTTACAACAATATACCTTAACACCAGCCTAATCATTCAACCCCCATCGTTCCCCAAGAAAAAAGCCAATCACAATAGATGTGATTGGCTATATAAATTGTGAACAAAAATTGGGTTCACTAACAACGTCAGTTGGCTAGGTGACCCTCGGCTTAATAAGGGTCAATCTATTCATTAGCATTTTATGTGCCATCTTTTTCATGCGCATAAGTGTGCACAGCATCTAGCAATTATGTCTTAGTTATGCGCTGCCGATGCGTTTTGCAATTGCATTTTGCAATTATGATAAAAATGCTATTGATACTAACCATATTAAGCCAGAGTATCTTAAACTTATTTATATCGAGTAGAAGAAGTATAGCTGCGACTTCATACGTATGATGATGCCACGAATCACATCTAAAAATGCCAGAAACCCTATAGGCTTTTCAGCGCTTACCCATGCTAACCCAACCGAACCGACAGGTATGTCATATCCTTCAGGCTCGTCGACTTTTAATCGAACGAAGTGATGCTTATTATTGATGTTTTTTCCTGTCGTACTACGTACGGATTGATCGAGACCGAGCAAGTTACTTTGTGATTCACCTGTTGCTTCGACAATGCCTTCGACTTGTGCTGAGAATATTTTCCCAGGGTAAATTGAAGATGAAAATTCAGCCGCTTGCCCCGGTTTAACATTGCGCATGGCTTGGTGGTTAACACGCATTAATACATACTTTTCATTAGTATACATTTGAAGACGCGGTGCAAGTGAAACGCGCTGTCCTTCACGTAAAATGAAGTTAGTTACAAAGCCATCTGTCGGCGCATAGATTTTAGTGCTGTCTAAGTCCCATTGTGCTTTGGCTACATTTTGTTCTGCGTTGTTCATGTCACTTCGACGGCTTTCAATTGTGAGCTTAGCTTTACCAATTGCCAATTGTGCTTTTTCTAATTCCACCTTTTTTGTTGCGATTTGAGATTCGATAGTACTAATAGAATGATTTGCTTTTATTACCGTGGTTTGCTGCTTCTCAATATCGCTCTCAGTGATGGTATTTTTGACTAATTGGTTCTGCTTTTCGTAACGAGATAGCGTGTTTAGCTGTAATTTGTAATCAGCTTGTGCTGTGCCTAGCTGTGATTTACTCGTCTGTAAATCTTGCTTTAAAGATTGATAATTCGCTTTTGCTACTTCTACATCTTGGAGCGACATTTGGAGCGCGACTTGAGCTGAATGCTCAGCAACCTTGGCTTGGCTTAGCATAATTTGGTATTGGGTATCGTCTATTTCGTAAATCAATTGACCCTTGGTTAGCTTTTGATTTGGCTCAATATAGATTTTAGTTACTTTACCCTTTACGTTTGGAGAATCAGGTCTGAGCTGAATATGAGGCGATTGAACAACCGAACCCCCGGAAAGATCCATTGGTGTGTAGTTGATGAGTCCCACCCAAACAAATAGCAACCATCCAGTGCCGCCTAGATAGGCGAAAGATTGGGTGTATTTGTTCCATGGCATACCAATAAAGCGCAATAGATAGATAAATAGAGCCCATATGGCTAAGCCTTCTAACATTGTGTCTCCTCTGATTTGTCGTTATGTTTTGGAGCGTGTCGCCAAGTGTCTCGAAAGTTTATGATTGCTTTTTCCATATCGACAAAGGCAAGAATAACGGCAATAACCCATACCCAATGCCAGATAAAACCTATCCATGTTAACGCGGTAATAAGACCTATTTGATGGTGATCTTTGCTGTGTGCTTTGTTTATCGGTAGCTCGTGGAAACGCCAAAAGCCATAGGCTGCAGCAGCAATAGTGCCAACAAGCACAACAGTGGCAAAAATATGCAATGCAGTGTCTGCTCCGGTACCAACAAATGGCACGCTAACTAGACTCATGTAAGACTCCTCTATGTGTTCATCTCAAGGATTGTGATCTAGATTTGATTAATTTGTTTGAGTGTGACAGATTTAGTCAATAAGAAGTGTTTTGTGACTTAAATTGTAATGGAAAAAGTGCGCTTTACTCGGGCTTTGGGCCTGAGAAATATTCATTTTCGGGTGATGCAACGTTATGGCTTGGCAGAGAACTCATTGGCGGTTGCTGATTCAGTGCTAACACAACCAATGACTTTGATCCCGATCTCTGAGGTGAATCGATGGTATCAATCGTTGGAGCAAAAGAGTGGCAATCCAGACATTATTTTGGACGTAGCAAGTGATATTCGCCCGGAAGACCTAGGCGCTGTTGCTCGCTGGTTATTCTCTGGTCTTGACCTAGCATCCGCTGTTCGCCGCTTAAATTACGGCATTGCGAGCTTGCAATCTGGTGCCTATCTTGTCGCCACGCAAAGTGGTCCTATTATCAAGTGGACTTATCAAAACCCTTTTATAGAATTCAATAATAAGGCTCACGATGGTGTTCGAGCTGCGATTTTTCTGTGTAAAATCATTCGCTATTATGCGGGCGATGATTTCGTTCCGATGCGAATTATGTTGCCGGGAATTCGTTCAAATCAGAGCAAGTACCAAGAATATTTTGGATGTGATATAGGCTGGAACCATTCAAAGACCGAAGTATGGTTTCCTGCTGACTTAAGGTTGTCGACACGTTCAAAAATCATCAGTGGTAAAAAGCAACTCGCGATGAGTTTTGCCGAGCTTGATGAATTTTTGAATATGCCGGAACCGGGTGATGAAATTAAAGTGATATACGAAATCATTAATTATAGTTGTCACTATGGATTCCCGACCGTTGAGCGCGTTTCAAGCCTTGTCGGTTTATCCCCGCAGCAATTCCAGCGCCGCTTGCATGCCATTGGCATGAATTTTACTAGTGTGCTCGGTTATGTTTTAAGTAATATTGCGGTTGGTTTACTCGGTAAAGGGGTCGGTGTTGATGAAGTGGCAAAACGTCTTGGCTATCAAAACGTTGCCAGCTTCAATCGTATGTTTAAAAAACAGCGCGCTTTAACGCCAACTCAATTTATACAGCGTTTAGAGGAGCTTAGGTCATAGCGATCTTGTTCTCTTTCTCTGGTTTGATTTTGTACACCAGTACACTAAATAGAATTAGCGCATAGAGCATCGACCAACCGACGCAAGCCATCATAATGGTGCAGGTAGCTAATGATATGTACGCTAACACACGACCTGCACCAGTTAATAACTTACACGCTGAGAGCATGGCCATAAAGTACACTAATATGAACACGCCATTGGCCAGTTTTACAAAGAACTCCAAATCAAGTTGAGATAATTCACCGATAAAGCATGAGGCTAATAGTACGCTCCCCACAGCAAATGTTGCGTTGGATGGCACACCAGACACGGATAGATGTGCAATACGACTTTGAGGTTTGTACTCTCTAGCTTGAGCCCAAAGCATGCGTGATAAGCTTTGCGTATAGAGATTAATACTGGCAAAACAGGCGGCGAAACCTAAAGCGCTTATCCAAGGTGACAAGGCTTTACCAAACAATAGATCGGCTAGAAACGGTATTGAACCAGAGTCGAATTGCTCACTGCCATAGGCGTGAAATTTGATGACCACCACAGAACACGCCCAATAGGTTGCCCCTGCAATCAAACAACCAACGATGATCGCGATAGGGAAATCACGCTGGGGCGACTTAAACTCTTCTCCCATATGCGCAAACGCCTCGATGCCGACGAAACACCAGAACATCACAGATAGTGCACTACCAATGAGCACCCAATCGTTACTGCTCACTGATGGCATCACCATATCCGACGTGCTTATATTGCCAAACCACCAAAAAGCGGCGACTAAGCTTAAAATGCTGAAGGCAATTAAGCTTTGGATTCGACCTGAAACTTTTGCTCCAGAGAGATTAACCAAGACTAGCAGCGCAACGGTAATGACTTGAGCAATTAAACTGTGATTTAAAGCGCTCGGTAGAATGGGTTGCAAAAATCCAGCGGCTAGAGCGACTGCGGCTGGCACACCGACAGGAATCACACTGAGAAATAGCCAAGCAATGCTTTTTTCTAAGCGCTGATTAAAAGCTTTACGAACAAAAAAAGCGGTTCCTCCAGCGTTTGGGTATCGCTTACCGAGTAGAGCGAATGTCAAAGCAACAGGACAAATCGCTAGCAATAGCGCCGCCCATGACCAGAGTGAAAGCGTGCCCGCAATACCCGCAGCGATAGCCGGGATCATAAATAGTCCGGTGCCAAGTAAGGTAGTAGACAACTGCCCAATTCCCGAGATTAGCGTTATTTCCTTTTTAAGTTGTGCCATTGCCAGTGTACTCACTCCATGTGTTTTTATCGTATGTAGCTCTGAGATTGCTAAGTGTGGTTAGTTAATAATACACGAGCCGATCGTTAGTCTTGTTGCCTAGCTAAACAATTACTTTTCCAATAGGTTACGCGCCTTATTAAAATAGGTCACCTAGCAAAGTGTGCGATTCAGCCGTCAGTTTGACTTATTTATTGTGAAAAATAGTTATATTGCACCCTTTCAACACCATGTTTATTCGTTATCATTGCTGATATTCAATAGGGATTGATTGAGAAAGAGCGGGAAGTCGTATGGATCAGTTTGACGAAAATATACTGATGTTGCTAAAGCGCGATGGGCGTATTTCAGTAAGCGAGCTAGCCAAGCAGGTGAATTTATCTCGTTCGGCAGTCACTGCTAGGGTTAAAAAGTTGGAAAATGAAGGTGTCATATTGGGCTATCATGCTAACGTCGCGAAGCCAGATAAAGGCGTGCTCATTAAAGCGTACCTAGCGTTAAAATTTGATACCTCAAGTTCGACTAAGTATTGTGAGGCGTATGCGTCGCAGATCTATCAAATTGAAGGGGTAAAGTGGAGCCATGCGATAAGTGGTGAAACAGACATGATGCTGTATGTGGAAACATCGACAATGGAGCAGCTTAATGATATCCGCAATACGCTTCATGCTATTCCCGAACTCTACCAATTAACTACCCATACTATTCTTACCGAATTTTTTAATACTTTAAGCCATGATTAATCATATTAATTTAAACCTACTGCGCTCGCTTCAAGTACTCCTTGAGGAGTGTCACGTCAGCCGGGCTGCAGCGAGGTTAAACCTGACACAGTCGGCAGTAAGTAGGCAATTATCTCAGCTAAGAGAATTATGTGAAGATCCTCTTTTAGTGAGAAGCGGTAATCATTTAGTGGCGACACCACGTGCGATAGCATTGTTAGAACGTGTGAATTTGGTCGTGACACAAGCTGACGCACTGTTCAACGATGTGCCGTTTGATCCTACAGTTTGGAAACAAGAGTTTGTATTTGCTTCCAGTGATTATGTTGCTCAATTTGTCGTTCCTCAGTTGATCTCCATATTAGGTCAACATTCGCCTTTAGTGGATTTTAGCTATCGGCTTTGGCAACAAGATTATCTGCATCAATTACAAGCCACAGGTATTGACCTTGCCTCGACTATGTTGCCTGAACCTCCGCCGAACTTATCCAGTATAAAGTTGGGTGAAGATGGAACCGTGTGCGTCATGCGTAAGGATCATCCTTTAAGCCATATTAAAAATTGGAGTAGTAAAGATGTGGTGAGCTTCCCTCACCTTAAAGTCACCGGAGGAGGGGATAAAGATAGCCACGCAGACATCGCACTCAAAGCTGAAGGGTTACAACGTCGTATCGCAGTGAAGGTGCCTTTTTTTTCTACTGCGGTGAAGGTGATAGAAAACACCGATTTGTTGTTGTTGGTACCAGAGCATATTGCGGTGAATTTGGCTAATGACTCGGCGCTGGTTTATAAAACATTACCGTTTGAATGCTTAACCCATCAATACTGGCTAATGTGGCACCCGAAGTTTGACCACGATAAAGGACATGAGTGGATGAGGCTAAAAGTACTCAATGTGATGCAAATTTCACCTAAATCAATAGGTATGATTTAAAATCATAGCGAAAATGAAAAAGATTGATTTCAATTCATTTCTATTTGCTTGTAGTTTGTTAAGCAACTATTCAATTAAGACTCTCTAACGATCATGACAACAACAGTTTGGTTATCTCTTTTTACGATTTGCTTGCTTGGTGCGATGTCACCAGGACCGAGTTTGGCTGTAGTAGCAAAACACAGCTTAGCGGGTGGACGTTCTAATGGCTTTGTCACCGCCTGGGCGCATGCTTTTGGTATCGGGATTTACGCTTTTATTACCCTGATTGGTCTAGCTGTGGTACTACAGCAATCGCCAATGCTGTTTAAAACGATCAGCTACGCGGGTGCTTTCTATCTGATCTATCTCGGTTATAACGCATTGCGTTCAAAGGGTGGTGTGGCAGCAAAACTGGAATCGGGTGAGCAGACGAGTTTGCTGCAGTCGGCTAGGGAAGGTTTCTTCATCTCGATTCTTAGCCCGAAGATCGCTTTATTTTTTATTGCCTTGTTTAGTCAGTTCATCGCGGTAGGCAGCGACGTAATGAGTAAATCAATTATCGTACTGACCCCCTTTGTCGTTGACGGTTTGTGGTATACGTTGATTACTCTATTTCTCTCCAGTTCTAGATTTATTGATAAAATACGTAGCAAAGCACAGTTGATTGACAGACTTTCTGGCATCATTCTGATTTTACTCGCCCTTCGCGTGCTCTTTACAGTGTAAGAATTATGATTAGACTTGCCGTTATAGGTACAAACTGGATTACTGACCAGTTCATTGAGGCTGCATTGATTAGCGGTCATTATCAGCTTTCTGCAGTTTGCTCTCGTTCTATTGAGAGTGCCAAACAGTTTGCTGAGAAATACGCAAAACTAACACCCCAACCACTTTTGTTTGATGATTTGCAAGCGCTGGCTGAAAGTGATCACGTCGATGTGGTTTACATTGCTAGCCCGAATTCGCTTCATGCACCACAAGCAATGCAAATGATGCGTGGCGGCAAGCATGTTATTTGTGAAAAGCCTCTCGCAGCTAATGAAGTACTGGCTAAGCAGATGTTTGCCGTCGCAAATGAAAATAATGTGTTGCTGTATGAAGCGTTTATGTCGATGCATACACCCAACTTTAAAGTCCTCAAATCTCAACTTGAACAAATAGCACCGATCAGAAAAGCTTCTATCAGCTATTGCCAATACTCTTCACGCTACCCCAAATATCTAGCAGGAGAAACCCCAAATACCTTTAATCCAGCTTTTGCGAATGGTTCAATCATGGACATCGGCTTTTATTGTCTATCATCGGCTATTGAGCTATTTGGTGAGCCAAATACAGTACAGGCGCAAGCCCAGTTATTGGCGTCTGGCGTTGATGGTAGTGGAAGTGTGATTTTAAACTACGATGGTTTCGACGTTGTTTTATTGCACTCGAAAACGAGTGATTCAATGCTTCCGAGTGAAATTCAAGGTGAAAATGGCATATTGCAAATAGAGATGATTTCTATTGGGCAGAAAGTAACGAAGAAGTTACGTGGGCAAAATGTAGAAGATTTGACAGTCGAACAGAATAAAAACCCAATGTTATATGAAGCTCTCGATTTTGCTGAGCAACTGGCGAATAATAGAGTTAACCCTAGTGCAACTCAGCGTTCGCTGCTGGTGGCCAAAATACAAACGGAAATCCGTCGCCAAACAGGTGTGGTTTTCCCACAAGATTAATTGCTCATTTTGAAAAAGAGAAAGCAAATGCATGCAGAAGTAAAGTGGATTGAGGATTTCAAATTTTTAGGTCAATCACAGTCGGGACATTCGATCGTGATGGATGGTAACGGCGGAGCGACAGCGCCAAGCCCAATGGAAATGGTTTTGATGGCTGCTGGTGGATGTAGCTCTGTTGATGTGGTTGATGGTTTAAAACAAGCTGGTCAAATTGTAAGTACCTGCACGGCGAAACTGACAACAGAACGCAGAGAAACTGCGCCACGTATTTTTACTCAAGTGAATATTCATTTCGAAGTATCAGGTGAGAATCTTAATCCAAAGTTGGTTGAAGAAGTTACCGCGGCATCGTTAGAGAAGTATTGCTCAGTCTGCTTAATGCTTTCTGAGGGAGTTAATATGACCCACAGTTGGGAAATCATATAATAAAAAATGCCGAAGCAATTGCTCGGCATTTTTTTAAGGTAAAATTTCAATCGGGGTTCCTTGCTTAACCAAGCCTAGCAATTCATCCATCTCTTCATTGGTTAATGCAATACAGCCGTCTGTCCAATCGAAGCTTTGCATATATCGACTTGGCTTTACTTCGCCATTTTTTTGCCCGTGTATCTTGATATCACCACCAGGGTGAACATTTAAGCGCTGTGCATTCGCTTTATCGAATTCATTCGGATAACTAATATGAATGGAGCGATAAAATTGCGAATCTTCCATAACGTGCTCTAACTGATATACCCCTTCAGGGGTGCGTTTGTCACCTTCATAGACTTTATGACCAACAGGTCGTTTTCCAAGCGCAATGCGAAATTCTCGTACAACTTGATTGTTATCCATTAAATAAAGTCGGCGTTTAGATTTGTCGACGGTGACTTTGTCAATATCAGCGAGTGCTGGCATAGCCAAAATCAAAAGTAAAAATGATATGCAAAGTTTCATTATTATCATTAGTTTATTATTGAATGTTTATTTTTTCAGCGTTTTTATGAGCGGGAATGACAGTTCCGCAAGCAACTCAAACGAATAATAGTGACAATAATAACCTGCAGATACCGCGATGAGTAGTAGTTATTCTTAAACTAAAGAAGCGTAAGCTTAACTTTTAGGTGACAAGATGTGACGAGCCCTTAGCCTTGCGAAAGACCACTTAATAAAAATGGAAATAAGATCAAGTTTTTGCAACTGGAATCATGAATAGAAAAACTCATACAAACGAACTGCGAGTGAGTTAACAGCATGTTTCGAATTTAATGTGATTGCATATGCTTAGGTGGTAATTTTGTATAGCGAAATTTCTATTATTAATAAAAATAAAGGCTCTCATGTTTGCGCGCGCATTACTAAAAGACATTATGTCTGCGAGAAATCATAAGTTTCTGGCGAATTCGTTGTTCAATTATCTTGATGAGATAGTTGAAACAAAGTCTATTTGTATTGTGTCTGAACCGCTGTGTTCTGACGGTGGTAAGACTGTTTATCGCAAGCGTGATCCCATGGAGCCTGAAAGTTACCCAGCAGCATTCTGGCCCTGGGTTGCTCAGTTTGATACTTGTGATGGCATGATTCCGCTCTCAATTGCTAGTGGTCAGTTTGAGCAGTTTACAGAGGGTGATCTTGATACTTACGTATTTGTTATTGATAACTACTCCAACGTACGTACCTACCTAATTATTGAACATGTCGATTCAGCTCAGGTGACCAGAGCAACCGAAGGAAATGAACTCGATTTGTTGCAGATTATTGCATCTAGATGGCAATGCCTGCGTGCTGAACTTGAGGCAAATAGAGAATATCGACAGCGTGATATTAAAGAAGCAAAGTATCTAGATGTCATTCACCAGCGCGAAGAATTCATTGAAGATATGAAACTAGTGCAGAAAATCGCTGTTGAAATTTCCAACCCAGAAACGCTAGATGATTTACATCGCTTTGCTGTCGAAGCCGTTCGTGGGCAACTAGGGTTTGACCGCACTGCGTTGATGTTGCTCGATATTAAAAAGCGTTGTTTTAGCGGTACCTATGGCACAGATGAGGAGGGTGAAACAACAGATGTGCACCATACACAGTATGACCTCCACCAATTAGAAGAAGCGTATATTAATGCTTTATTCGAAGGTAAAGACAGTTTAGTTATTCTTGAGGACGCGCCTTTATATAGTGATGGCACTGTGATTGGTCAGGGGTGGAACGGAATGCTTATCTTAAGGGATGGCGAAGATGCCATCGGTTGGATAGCGCTTGATAACTTTATTAATCGAACAGCGATCACTTCTTATCAAAAACAAATGCTGGAGTCATTTGGTTCGTTGCTTTCGCAAATCTATATTCGCAAACGACAAGAGCAAAATATTCGTATGCTGCACGCAAGTATGGTGGAGCTCTCTCGTTGTATGACCGTGCGCGACGTTTGTAAATCAGCAGTCACATTTGGTATCAATAAGTTGGGTATTGATCGTTTAGCTGTTTTCCTAACCGATGACAAATGCTCATATATGCAGGGTACTTGGGGGACGGATATACAGGGTAATGTCGTTGATGAATCCTACTATCGTTCCGAGCTTATCGATGATCGTACTATTGTTGCTAATGCTCGTTGTAGCCCCAATGAAGTCGTTTTTGAAGAATCAGTGCCAATTTATCATGATTTTCACATTGTTGGTTTTGGCTGGACAGCGATGACCATGCTAACCAGTAGTAGTGGAGAACCGATAGCTTTTATTGCTGCAGATAACCTGATTCGTCGTTCACCATTAACGCATCAATTACGCGAAGTTATACGTATGTTCGCTTCAAACCTCACCGAAGTGTTATTAAGAACACGAGCACAAGAAGCGGTGCATGTGCTGAATGAAACGCTAGAAATGGAGGTGAAAGCTCGAACGAAAGAACTGCAACAAGCCAATGAACAGCTTGAAATAATGGCGAAGATGGATCCTCTTACTCGGCTGGGTAATCGTCGAATGCTGGAGGGGTTGCTGGAGTCTATTTGTGGTGCTCACAGTGTTAAAGAAGAAACGTTTGCTCTAATACTGGTGGATATCGACCACTTTGGCCTATACAACAATTATTATGGGCACATGCAAGGTGACATTGCATTAATGCGAATTGGCGGGATATTGCAACAACTGGCCGAGCAATCAAATGAAAACTTTTGCCGTATCGGCGGGGAAGAGTTCGCGTTGTTAGTTGTCAATCAAGATGAGCAGCAAGTGAGGGCGCTTTCAGAACTGATTCGTTCGAGTATTGAGCGAGAAGCGATTGTGCATGCCGATAATGAAGCAAGAGGTGTTTTAACGGTCTCTGTTGGTTACACCGTCACAACTATAATGCGTGATGATTTTAATTTTGATGTACTTTATAACCAAGCGGACAAAGCACTCTATACCGCCAAAGCGAATGGTAGAAACCGTATTGTAGGATTCGCAGAAGAAGCAGAACTTATTGAATAAAAAGAGCAGCCCAAGGCTACTCTTTTTATGGAAATATAGAAAAAATATCGCTGACGGAATAGCCGTATTGTTTTAAAACTTCTATCGCTTCTGTTCTATTCTCAGCTGAGACTTTGAGTTCCGCGATCTTTTCCCCATCAAAGTAGAGAATTCGATAATAATTGTCTAATTGTTCTTTTTTAATTGCAGACATGGCACTCCCCACAGAATTACCGCTAATGACAATCCTTTTAATTATAGAAGGTTCCTCACTTAAGCGGCAAAGCTTCGCTTATTCAAATTTTATATGCAAAAACTATTCCGTTATAGCATGCTGTATGATTAAAGTTTGGGCAGTTTTTCGCTGTTTTCTTCCGTTGAGCGAGAGCGACTTAATTGTTTGATTAGCTTAAGGAGTATTTTACTGCTCCATTTAACGTTAGCGTTGCCAAATTGAGATGAAACCATCTGTTGTAGCTCGTATTCAATTTGTTGAGCTAACGATGGATCTTTGTGTCGGGTATCAGCAAGCCATAGCTTAGCGAGATGCTGGGTCTTAGCTATATCACTGTTTAAAATAGCGTCCAATAGACCCTCAAGGTGACTATTTTGTGGCTCCGTCTTTTTGGCGACTGTTTTTGAGCGGGTTTTAATATGCCAAGTAAGCGTAGTTAGCCAAAGTAGAGCAAACAACGCCGTTAAGTATGGCCAAAAGTTAGTTTTTTCTTGGTTGATCACCGGTGGTGTGGGTATTTCTGTGTTGATAGGGCTATTTAAGCCTCCATTATCGGGGGCAATTAAAAGCGTGAGCCCATCAAGCTGGCTGGTTTGAAAGCGGGTAGAATGAGTATTAAACCATTCTATTGCCACTGGGGGTAAGATCGTCTCCCCAGCTTGTTGAGCAATCAGAACTTGTTTTACTGTCATTTGTGTCGTGCCATCGTTAAGTGTGACGAACTGAGGTTTTTCAGCATATTGGCGTACAGACTCTGGGTAACTAATTAAAAATTCAGGGAAGTTTTCAGGTTTAATACCTTGAATTTTTACGTTTAATTCTCGGGTTATTGAATCACCTAGGGCGACAGGAATTGGCTGGTCGCTTTGGAAAATCTCTTTCCCTTGGGCATCAAACCAATGTTGAGTAAGCGCTAAATTAGGCGTTGGTAACCATGTCTCATTAGAACCTTGAGGTTTTTGAATAACCTCTATCATTAATTGTTCAGGGGGTAGTTGGACAGGTAACAGCTTTGTGGTTCCTGTTCGATTGTTACCAAAAACAAAAGTGGCTTCAAAACCCAAGCTGTTGAGCATAAAGCGACCTGAATTTTGCGCAGTAATGGTGAAGGTTTGATCGACAACGGTGGCTTCGATACCGTTGATAACACTTTGATATTGATTTGCTTGCCCCAATTCTTCGATGGTGAAATCAGCACTCTTAGGAGGCAAGATCTGTACGTTTTGTAGGCGTCTAGGGTTGGCTTTAATAATTAAGCGTGTTTTTAATTGTGTCGTTTCATTGGGGTACAGTTTAGCTTTATCTAATTGGCTTTGTATTACCGCTAGTTCGTCTTGAGCGGGTAGGTCGGTATCTTGGCTTACCTGAATAAGGATTGGTTTCGATGAGGCACCTTCGACGCTAAATGATGGGATTTTTGCAGTGCCGAGCTGTTTTGCTTTTAGTGCGATCGTCCATTCACTTTGGCTACTACGTTTGCCATTAACGAAATTTAACGCGCTACTAAAGCTCGGTTGTCCCAAAAAAAATGATTTTTCTAATATACGAAAATCAATGCTGTCTGAATCAACTTTGTCATCGTAAGTGACACGCAGTTGGAATACTTCCGCTTGGGTGACTTGATTACTTGAGACTGTCGCCGTCAGGTTCGCTGCATAAGAAGGCACACTAAAAAGCCAGCAGCAGATTAATATGAGTGTTGAGAGAGTGCGATATTTTGTTATCACCATTGTTTTGTCGACTCTTTAGGTGGATTTTTATGTTTTGCTTGTAGAAGAAATTGTGCTTTTAGCAACTGGCTAGGGTCACGGGCTAGCTCGACTTGTTCCAGTTTCTTAAATTCATTGTCTAACTCTTGTGGGGTTGCCTCCACGGCGCCACTTTGTCCCGATTCAGACTCTGCTTTTTCGCTTTCGGTAGCGGAATCACTCGATTGTGCTTGACCATCTGCTTCTGCTTGGCTTGCATCTGACTGCTGAGACTGCTGAGACTGCTGAGACTGCTGAGACTGCTGAGACTGCTGAGACTGCTGAGACTGCTGAGA
>Ga0193961_1000267_pt1 | contig 21334 bp, 16 predicted proteins | sample FB_4_MG_FD_140371 | JGI IMG/M metagenome (GOLD analysis project Ga0193961, IMG submission 140371) | Microbial mat bacterial communities from the Broadkill River, Lewes, Delaware, United States - FB_4_MG | ecosystem: Environmental > Aquatic > Freshwater > River > Microbial mats | place: USA...
AATATTAAATAACAACATGGATGAATAGGCGACGGTAGCCCTACCAGATTCAGTGATAATAACAGGGTGAGGAATTGCGAGTGGGTCGAGACTTTCACAAATAGTTTCAACAATATTTAAACAATATTCATTGAGTTGATAGTTCTTACTATGAGTATTATTAGTACTTGCACCTTCATAATCAACGGCCAAACCACCACCAAGGTCGAGGTATCCCATGGGGGCACCTTCGCTAATCAAGCCGGTATAAAAACGACAGGCTTCCATAACACCACCACGAATATTGCGAATATTGGGTATTTGAGAGCCTAAATGGCAGTGTAATAGCTGTAGACAATGGAGCATCTTTTCTTGTTTAAGCTGCTCAACTACCTTAACTAGGGAGGCCGTTGATAAACCAAAAATAGAGCGGTCACCACAATCTTTATTCCAGTGACCATCAACAGCGACAGTAGAACGGATTCTAACACCGAGTAAGGGCTCGATACCTAAAGCTTTACTGCGCTCAAGAATGGTGGGCAATTCCATTGGGGTTTCGAGCACGAAAAAGCAGGGAATACCCATTTCTCGGGCATAAAGCCCAAGCTCTATAAATTCTGCATCCTTGTAGCCATTACAGATGATGAGACTTTTGTCATCTCTTTGTTTAGCCAGCGCTATAATTAATTCAGCCTTACTACCTACTTCAAAACCATGGTGATAATGACTACCATAATCGGCAATCTCTTCAATTACATGGCATTGTTGATTAACTTTAATGGGAAATACACCACGATACACATTGTGATAATTGTATTGGGCAATGGCTTCGGCAAAGGCCTCATTAAGAATTTTGATACGCTCATCGAGTAGGTTTTCAATGCGCAGAACTGTAGGCATATTAAGTCCGCGTTGTTGCATACCTTCAATGATATCGATCAGCGGGACAGTCACTGTCTTGCCCTGACATGGCACTTTGACATTCACATTGCCTTGCGGGGATATATCAAAATAATCAACGCCCCAATCACGAATGCCATAGAGGCGAGCGCTGTCATCTGGCGACCATGGTGTGCTTTCTAATGTTGTAGTTGTTGACGAAGAGAGGGGATTAATTCCCATTAGCTAGTCCTCACAGCTTATGTCCAAAAAAGGCGGTTAATATTGGTGCTTTAGCGCTTTCTGGATAGAGTGAAAGACACTTGGGCTAAAAAGTCATAAATCCTCTAGGGGGTTAACATTAAGTGGCTTAAAAAAGTCGGGCGAATTTAAGGCAGAAGCGCTTAAAAATCAAGAAAAATTTAATATAAATTCACATAACTTCGCTTACGTGGAAGGTAAAACTAAGTGGCTGTTAAGCTTGAGCGAAGTAATCAGATAGACTTTTGCGACAACAGTCCGACTTTGCCATACTTTTTCCAACAAAATGAGCAATGAACGTACCCTGTAGGGTTAATAAAATCAATAACTTACAAAAAATAGCGTAGCTTTGAGCAATGGGGCAACCAACAAGGGGTTACTTTGAGAAAACACTATTATTTCAAAGCGATTATATTTGAGCTACTAGAGTTAATTTGGGCTTGAAGCCCAGAAGGCGTGGTGTTGTGTTTATTGGCCGTCATTTTTAATTTCGTGTTCTAAGGCATCTAAGCTTTCAATAACGCGATCGCTGGCGTCTTCCATATGAGAAAAGAGGTCTATGGCCTGTTGTTGCCTACCTTCACGTTGGGTAAGCAGAGCTTCTAACCCATTTTTATGCACGTTTGCATGAGGGATGGCTAATTGCTGAAAGGCGCGGCTACGAGCATACTTCTCAGCACCTTCACCCTCGTAATACCATTTACCCAGTCTACACATTGTATGGTCGGCAAAATCAGTAGCGTCCCCTTCGCCTGAAATAGCTGCGTTGTAAATAGATGCCTTATAAGCTAAATGATCTAGCTTAACAGTTTCTATAAAACAGGTATTGGCATTGTTTATGAGGTAACTCATGGTGATCTTTGAGAAATCCATCGCCTGTTGAATCTCTTCGACACCTTCATTGACATCATCGGCAAGCTTTGTACAAGTCTGGTGTGACTGCTGTATATGCTGGTCAGTCTCTTGCGTGTCGGTTTCTATTTGATTAACCAGTGTGGCTATTTTTGAGCTGGCTTCGCTTGCACGTTGTGCGAGTGCGCGTACCTCATCTGCGACTACCGCAAACCCTCGCCCTTGCTCACCAGCTCTCGCTGCTTCAATCGCTGCATTGAGCGCGAGTAAATTGGTTTGTTCTGAAATGGTATTAATAATACCGACAAATTGAGTAATCTCTTTTGCAACCCCTTTAAGTTTAGACAGACTTTCGATACTGGTTGATGAGTCTTCTGCTATGCGCGTTAAATCTGTGCTGATTTTTGATAGCGAGGCTGAGGCTGCCTCGAAAACGCTATTATATTGTGTCATCTCGTCGCGTTGCGATACCATAGTATCGCGCAAACCTGCCACAGTGCCGCGCACTTGTGTTATCCCAGAGAGGCTACGCAACAGTAGTGTAACTTGATCACTTTTATCTGTGTTCTCAGTCGCTTTTTCTAGTTCATTAATGCGTGTAATTAATTGTTTATTTTGGTCTAGTAACGTTTGATTTTTTTGTTCTAGCTCAGCAATTACGGCATCTTTGTTATCCATAAGGGCCTGCTTGGATCGTCCGAACATATCTGGTATCTCTCTACGGTTTAACTATCTCTCACTGGAGTCTAGCAAGGATATTTAAGCGCTGCCGATACTTTATACTGGTATTTTATACATGATTGGTCTATTTGATATGTGAGCTCTGTGTTTTCATCAGTGTATTTAGCTTAATTTTATGTTGCCCTTACATTGTGTCAGTGACAGGTGATATGGATTGATGCGGTGCTTGTGCTGCACTAAACTGTACATAAGTTTTATTATTTAAGTATTTGCTGAGCGATTTGTAAACGCTAAAAACCCAGAGGCAGCAATAAGTGCTGTACCGCCAATACGGTTTAAATACATCGGGTGATTATGCATAAAGCCCAAAAACCTTTTAGCCGATAAGGCATAGATCATGACCCAGGCAAAATCCAGTAGGGCCATCGTTGGGCACATAATGGCCATTTGTTGAAAAAGTGGCTGCGTTGGATCGATAAACTGAGGAAAGAACGCAGTGAAAAAGACAATAGCCTTTGGGTTACCCGCAGCGACTAAAAAACCACTAAAAAATAGTGTGCGAGACGGAATTGGTTTTTCACTAGCTTCAGGCTCTATTTGAGGGGGCCTACTCAATAGCATGCGCAACCCCATATATAGAAGCGTGATAACGCCAAACCATTTAATCAGGGTAAAGGCTAATTCAGAGCTGGCAATAATGACACCTAAACCAATAGCAACTAAAATCATTTGCAGAAAGTTAGCAAAGATATCACCTAGTGCTGTAGCTATTGTTTTTTTAACGCCGTATTTCATTGAGTGTACAACACCTAATAAAATACTGGGGCCTGGTGTCATTGTTAGTATTAGAGATGCAGCGACAAATGCCAGCCATGTTTCAATATTCATTATTGATCCTGTGTCGATAGATGGTGTTGAATACTATAAATAGTTACTAGTACCTTTCAGTTTTTCTCACCGATATGCTCTAGTGGCAGGGCGGTTGTGTTGATGACTTTTTTCATTACAAAACTTGAGTGCACACCTGTTACACCATCAATAGTGGTTAATTTTCCCAGTAAAAATGTCTGGTAAGCTGCCATATCTTTAACGACGACCTTTAACTGATAATCTGCACTAGAGCCTGTAATTAATAAGCACTCTTGTACTTCTGAATACTTCGCTATTGTAGATTCAAACGCATTAAAACGTTCAGGTGTGTGTTTATCCATGCTGACACTAATGAGTGCGGTTAAGGTTAAACCCAGTTCTTGCTCGTTAAGCAAAGTTACTTTTTTGCCGATAATCCCAGCAGCCTCTAGGGATTTTACCCGGCGTAGGCAAGGTGATGCCGATAAGCCAATTCTATCCGCTAGCTCTAGATTACTGATATTCCCATTTTTTTGTAACTCTGACAATATGCGTTTATCGGTACGGTCCAGTTTATCCACTTTTTATACCTATTGTATTGTGTTTGTAGAGGGATTAAAACGGTATATGTTTATAAGCAATTATTGACCTTTAAATGTTTGTTTGTGGGTTATTTATTGCTTTAATATGCAATATTTGGGGTTTGTTTGCAATATTTTTTTGCTGTTAAAGAGGTAAGATAGTTTTGGTCAGTTAAGCGGCGCAATGGCTTACATCACCCCGTGAGCTTACTTCTTCTGCTTCTCAAAAAGAGGCAGACGTTCAGAGACGTACCCTGTCAACGAGCATGAGCTTGACTGATTCTTCACCATCGTTGATTTCTGCGAAGGTGCCCTATTTACTATTGATGAGTTTGCTAACCCTATGAGCCCGTTTAATCACGACCACTTTGATTATAAAAAATACCGACCATTCCCTGTGCTTAATAAGCCGGATCGCCGTTGGCCATCGCGTGTTATTAAACGTGCTCCAATGTGGTGCTCGGTTGATTTGAGAGATGGTAATCAAGCATTGATAGAGCCTATGTCTGTCACTCAAAAACAACGTATGTGGGCACTCTTGATTAAACTCGGTTTTAAGTTTATTGAGATTGGTTTTCCGGCGGCTTCACAACCTGATTTTGATTTTTGCCGTTGGCTGATAAATGAAAACCAGATACCTGATGATGTTACCGTACAGGCCTTAACACAGGCTCGCCCAGAGTTGATTGAGCGTACTTACACAGCGTTAAGTGGTGCAAAAAAAGCCATTGTCCATGTGTATAACTCTGTCTCTCCTGTGCAGCGTGAAAAAGTCTTTCAGTTGGATAAAAACGAGATCACTGCTATTGCATGCCAAGGCGCTCAAAAGGTACTGGATGAGTCAAAAAAATACCCCGATACCGAGTGGTCTTTTGAGTATTCACCTGAAAGCTTCTCAAACACTGAAATTGATTACGCGATTGACGTCTGTAATGCGGTCATTGAAATATGGCAGCCCACGTTAGATCATAAAGTTATTATTAACTTACCAGCGACAGTTGAGTGTGCTACACCCAATGTTTTTGCAGACCAGATAGAAACATTTTGTGATCATGTTAATTGTCGCGATGCCATTATTGTTAGTGTGCATACACACAATGACCGTGGTTGTGCGATAGCGGCGGCTGAGCTAGCGCTAATGGCGGGTGCTGATCGAATCGAAGGCACATTAATGGGTAATGGTGAGCGCACAGGCAATATGGATATTGTGACATTGGCAATGAATTTATATAGCCAAGGTATTGACCCTATACTCGATTTGTCTAATGCCGATGAGATTATGCGCGTTGTTGCTGAGTGCACTCGTATTGAAACGCACCCTCGCCACCCTTGGTTTGGCGAAATGGTATATACCGCTTTCTCAGGTAGCCACCAAGATGCCATTAACAAATGTTTAAGTAAGCAGCGTGAGGATGAACCTTGGGATGTCGCCTACTTACCGATTGATCCACGGGATCTAGGGCGAGATTACCAATCGGTTATTCGCGTTAATAGTCAGTCGGGTAAAGGGGGCGTGGCTTATATTCTGGAGCAACAATATGGTTTGCGCCTGCCTCGCTGGTTACAAATAGAGGCGAGCCGTAAAGTACAAGATTATGCTCAGAGTCACGAAGTTGAAGTTTCTCATCAAGATATATGGCGTATTGTGGAAAGTAGTTTTATGCTTACCGACAAAGCTTATCAATTGCATGCCTATCATCTGGATAAACATGGAAAGACGGAAACCATACAGGCAACAATATCCTCTAGTAACAATCTGGTTGAGGATGTAATGCTCGTCGGTGAAGGTGATGGCGCCTTAGTGGCTTTTTGCCAAGCTATTCAGCAAGCGTTAGGTTTGACGGTAGATATTCTTAATTATGATCAGCATGCAATAGGCGCAGGGACTCATGCCTCAGCAGTAGGTTATATACAGGTTAAAATCAATGGTCACCGCTATTGTGGTATTGCAAAAAATAGCGATATTATCAGCGCTAACCTCAACGCAATTTTGGCATGCGTAAATCAGGCAGGTATACACTTTGATGAAGCCGTTGCCTGTTCTATTTCGCGTGTGCTTTCCGCTGAGGGTTAGATAGTACAATCGTTAAAGTTTTTCACAGTGTTAAAAGTTGTTTGAAGTAAAACAACTTTTAACTTTTGCCAATCTATTAATTTTTAAATGCTATCTAGTAATCTACTTGTCTAGCTATCTGCCTAGTTATATAGCTATGTGCTTTAAGTCGTGATTGTATATAGTTAAGAGTATCTCATAACGGTTAATCCATCCTTTCTATTGGTGCCTGTAGATCATGGTTACTATGTTCTTTGCTTTTATTTATGCCACAAGGAAGAGTCAATGTTTAAATTATTATATGCCGAAACAGAATAACAATGAGTATTGATAATAATGCTTTGTGTTTTACAACGAACAGAACAAGAAAATTATTTAGTTTGGTGGCATTAGATGTGTTAATTGTTGTCGCGCATTGAGTTTTTTGATGTGGAAATTTTAGTTATATCGTAATTTATTAAGAGTAAAAAAAGATAAATCATACAAAAAGGCCGTCGTGCGTGACAAAATATACAACTACTTCACAGTGCTCTGTTTTAATGGTAAATATAAGATTTTTATGTGCTTTAATGGTTTTGCTTTTTGTACAGAAAGTTTACTTTAACTTTTAACTACCATTGTAGGAGAGTGACATGAAAAAGCGCAATAAAAATGGCCAATATACTGGCTCTTTATTAGGTTAATCTTAATAAAGTGAGAGGGGGAGGGGTTCTTCCTCCTCTCTACTTAAACTTAAAATTTTCCCTAAGGAGCTTGGTTTTATAATGAATAAAATCATGATATACCCTGAAAAAATTAAATCATATGGGCAGGCTGATGAAGCAAAAGTTTTTTGTTTGCTGACTAATTCTGAATATATTGATTGCTTCGTTATTAGTAAAAATAATCATTATGATCAATGTCTAATTGTTGCCTATGATGGTGATACCGACTTTGATGACGTCTTGAATGATACCATCCCTAATCACTGCCATATGCTAACAATTTTGCCCAATTGCTTGTTGCACTCCGTGAGTAAAGAGTCTCTTGATAAAAGAAAGCTATTGATTATGGCCTGCAAGTCAGGGAAAACCTCACTTGAAGGGGTAGAGCATTTTCTACGTATAGGTGAAAAGATAGAGCCTGATGAACAGGTTAATTTTTCTAACAAATTCTTCTCAAAAGGAGAGGCATCTTCATTATTTACACTGGCTAACCCCACTATGGGTTTAGAATGCACTTTTGATCATTTGGATGAACAGCTGGAATGGCATGAACAGCTAGGAGAGCTGGAGTGGGGTGATCAGCAGGTTTTTCCTTCGGGAGAAATTGCGTGTTTTTTAGTGCCGTTAAAAATTCAACAGTTAGATGATGATGTAAAATTTCGTTTGAATGGGAAAATTGCATTAAATGGTAATGTGATCGTTCAATCTGGGCCACCCTCATTTTTAGATTCTGATCAAGAGCGCATATTTCAACACCTGTCAACGACTATGTATGCAGAAGTCGTGCTCGATATAAAAGAAGGTGAAATAATACAGGCTAAGGCGAGTAATGAAAAATCGTTACCTGCTGAAAAAATGTTAAATGCTCTATTTACCGTGGACTCTAGATTTCGGCGAATATACGAGGTTGGTTTTTCGATCAATACACAGGCAACGCCTTGGCCAGGAAATACCGCCATGAATGAAATCTGTGGTGGCAGCTTAGGGCGTATTCATTTGGGGATAGGTATGTTACCGCATACTCAATATCATTTAGATATGTTTTGTGATGGAACTGTTGTAAAAGATGACAAAGGCGATATTCTTTTTGGTAAAGCTTCGCAGCCAGCGACCGATGAAGTTAAAAAAATGGTTCGCCATCGCTCCGTTAGTTGCCCCTGTATCGAAATCTAGGTAGAGGTTTAAATGATTAAAGTTAACGCACATAAAATTATTAATTTTGGTGACGCGACCGAGGCAACCTATTTTTGCCTTGTAACTAACAGCCAATTAAAAGACCAGTTTGAGATCAATATCGAGAAAAAATATAAAGCATATAAAATATTTTCTTTAGATAATGCTGATGATTTTGTAGCGTTGATGAAAAATGACATGCCAGATAATGCACATATTCTGGTTGTATTACCGAGTGTTTATTTTAAACCCCCCCCTGCTGATTTATTAGGTGGTCAGCGTAAGTTAGGTGTGTTGGCATGTTCATCAACGCCGAGTGATAGCGAGTCTATACAACACTTTATTCGTGTTGCAGAAAATACAGACCCAGTTGCTCAAGATGTATTTGCTGACAGATTGTTTTCCCTGGGAGAAAAAACCAAACATCTACTTTTTTATAATAAAAAAACAAAAACAGAGGCAGTATTTCATCATCTTTATGATCATTTGTCGTGGCATGAACAGATTGGCGTGCTCGATTGGGGGCAGCAACAATTATTGCCCTCTGGTGAAATTAGTGTATTGCCGGTTAATGTATTTGATCAAAATATTGAAGTGGCATTGGATGTCACCGGAGAGCTTACTCTTCAGGGAACAGCTATTTTACATTCAGGAACCCCCTCTTTTAGTCCTCGCGATCAACAGAGAATATATGAAGATCTAGCAACGCTGAATGACGATGCCGTTATTGCTAGCCTAGATGGTGGGCATATTACGTCATTGAAAGCTGCATCGAAAAAATCTTTTCGAGCGATACGTGCCTTGGAAGCATTAATGTATACTGATTCACGTTACAGTACATTATTAGAAATTGGTTTAGGCGTAAATACCAATCATGATTTAATCGCGGGAAATTCTGCTATGAATGAAGTCTATGGTGGCAAAAAAGGTGTTATTCACTTAGGTTTTGGTCTGACACCTTACACGCAGTATCATCTAGATATTCTGTGTCCTGATACGGCACTGTATACCGCAGAAAAAGAGTGGATCCTCGGTGAAACAGCTCACTTATCAGACCAGATTGGTGAACAAGTAATAGGATAAGCTATGCAACATTTGAGTGTTAAGCAGCAACTGGATTCTTTTTGTAAAAGGAAATACTTTAACTTGGAGAGCAGCCATTATTTGAATGGTGCTTATATGTCCCCTTTGCCGATAGTAACGGAATCAGCAGGTATTGAAGGGATGAGGCGAAAACGTATTCCTGTACACTTGACCAAAGATCATTTCTTTTTGCATAAAAAATTAGTTCGTGAACGTTTTAGTCAGCTACTCCATATAAATTCTCCCAAAAATATTGCACTTATACCGTCTGTTTCTTATGGTTTAAGTATAATTGCTAACAATACGCCTTGTACATTTAAGAAAGATATTATTGTCGTCGAAGATGAGTTTCCATCGGTCTACTATACTTGGAAGAAGTATAGTGAACGTCATAGCGCACACTTAAAAATAGCCAAAAGACCTAAGGCGATAGAAAACCGAGGCACAGCATGGACTGATACGATACTTAATCTTATCGATGAGAATACTCATATTATATCTATAGGTAATATTCACTGGCAGGATGGGAGTTTATTTGACCTCAAAAGAATAGCAGAAAAAGCGCATTGTTTTGAAGCCTTGCTAGTTATCGATGCAACCCAATCAGCCGGGGTTATTGATATTAACGTAAATGAGCTGAAACCTTATGCTCTTCTCGCGAGTAGCTATAAAACGCTATTGGGCCCATATAGTATGGCGGTTGGTTATTTTTCTGATGCGTTATGTTTAGGTGAACCTCTTGAAGAAAACTGGATTAACCGTCATCGCAGTGATAATTTCTCTGAATTAACACAATATCAGGACCAATATCGTGAAGGTGCAGAGCGTTTCGATGTGGGTGAGTCCAGTAATTTCATATTAATGCCCATGTTGGCAGAATCGTTGAAGTTATTGCTTAACTGGGGTGTGAATGATATCCAGCATTATTGTCAATACCTATCAAATTATTTGGTGGAAAAATTAAGGCCATTTAATATCCAATTGATTAATAATAGTGAGCGAGGCAGCCATTATTTAGGAATATCGATTAGTCAATTTGATCTTTCGATGTTAAATAAGGTTTTGTCTGATGCTAATGTCATTGTCTCTGTTCGCGGAAATTTTATGCGTGTTAGTCTACATGCTTTTAATAATATAGAAGACTGTGACGCCCTTGTTGATGCCTTACAGTATGTCTTGTTAAAACAAGAAAACAACATTCTGGTTAGTGCATGAGTCAAACAGGGAAGGCGAATTATTCTATTATTTTAGGCGGGTTCTTTGTATTACTATTTAGTATGGGCGTTCGACAATCATTCGGCTTGTTGATGTTGCCCATCACATGCACTACAGCAATAACCAGCTTGGATTTTTCTTTTATTCTTGCCGTGCAGAACTTATTGTGGGGGTTGTTTGCGTTTATTTTCGGCTTTCTCGTATCAACGGTAGGTGAGAAAAAAATACTTTTTTTAGGTAGTGCATTAGTTGTACTGGGTCTTTTAATTATTCAGTTGGCGCAAACCGCGTGGGTATTTTTTATTGGCGCAGGAATATTTATGGGCGTTGGTTTAGGTGCATTGAGTTTTTCAATTGTGCTTGCTACCGTTGGCAAACATATTCCTGCAGAAAAAGTAGGCATGACCTTTGCTGTGGTGAGCTCTGGTGGTTCGATTGGTCAATTTTTACTTCTGCCTTTGGTGAAATGGGGGTTGTTCTATTTTTCTTGGCAGTCTATCGTTATGCTAATGGCTTTGTCGACAATATTGTTATTTCCTGCTGGATGGTTATGTGTTGGTTCTGCGAACAACAATAGACGTACACCGGTTCAAGCCAGTGTTAGCTACAAAGAATCATTGTCTACATTGAAACAATCTTTTCGAAACAGTTCATATATGTTGATAAATATCGGTTTTGCTATTTGCGGTTTTCATGTGACGTTAATTAGTGTTCATCTACCACATTACTTCCAATCACTGAATAGTACTGACATCTCTGCTTTTGCTGGTGCAGCAGCACTTAGCATCATAGGGTTTGTCAACATAATAGGCACGCTTAGCGTTGGCTGGTTGATGAAATACTTTCAACCTAAGCTATTATTAATTAGCCTCTATGGAATGCGAGCATTAGTACTGGCAATATTTATAATGTCGCCTAAAAATGATATAAGTATTGCTATTTTTTCATTATTAATAGGGGCACTCTGGCTTGCTACAGTTCCACTTACATCTAAGTTAATTAATACACTTTTTGGGCGGGAAAACCTTGCGCTATTGTTTGGCATGGCAATGTTATCTCATCAAATTGGAGCTTTTTTTGGTGCTTATTCAGGGGGGTGGTTTCTCGAAAATTACGAGCAAGTCTGGTTGATTGCAATGTTTTTGAGTTTGCTCGCCTCAGTAGTTCACTTTCCAATTAAACAGAAAGCGATTGTAGTATAAAATTATTAACCATAAAAAGGCGCTAGTGATTGCATCTATGGTTGAAGAGTAATCTGTATAAAAAATAATAAAGATCACGTGCTATCTATTTGTCATAAGTGAAAAAATATACCGTACTTTGGTTTTCCGATCTAGATAAAGTTTGCTTAATGTTGATCGAAAAACACTGTGTTTATGAGAGGTGTTGATGTGGCCTATTGGTAAATTTGCATGATAAGCACCTAGAGACTCAGACAGATGATGCACAGGCTGTGGCGAGCACTACGACTAACGAAGTTCTGTTTACCTGTTCTTGGGAAGAAGTATTACCGTACCCTGATACCGGCGCCTGTTATTTCTGGTGGAACTCCCGTCAAGTGCAATTTGATAGAAATGCACGCTATCTAGCTGGATATACAACCACCTAAGCGCATCTATTGTCTATCCTTCAAAAGAACAATCAGCGCCATTTGGCCATTATGCACTTAAGCTTTCACTTTGACCGTAAGTGGCAAGACCCTAACTGGTTCTGAAGTATCACAAGAGTCTTCATGCTCTCTTTTTATTTTTCATTTGTCTTTAAAGTGTGACGTACGTCATATAGGCTACTATGGCACAGCTTATTCGCAGTGCCTCTATAATTTAGCACTATAGCCTAGCCATCATTCAGATTTTCATAGCCAAGTATCATTATTGACTGTGTACAAGATAACTCACGTATTTAGCGATGACATCATAGTTGTTTTAATCGGGTAATGCTACACTATGGCTATATGGTTAATGATAGTTTAATTTAATAATGTCAATTCAATAAAGGTTTTACATGTATCTCAGACACACGTTATTTTTAGTAAGGCAGTGTTTATTCATTAGTGGTTTATATCTTTTTTTCTCTTGTACGGTCTTGGCCGATGATGTGAAAAAAGAAGTCGTCGCCGATGAGGTCATATCTGATGTTGTTGTTGATCAGCTTACCCGTCTTACCGACAATATTAAACAGTATCAATCTGAAATTAAAACGATTGATCGGCAGCTTCAAAAAACTACACAAACTGTAGAGATTGAGCAATTAACCTTACAACGCAAAAACATTCAAGAACGATTAGATGAACATAACCAGTCGCTAGAGCAAATAGCAACAGGTAAAGTCGATTTGAGCTTGTTTGAAATTGAAAGCGATGAAAAATCTTTTAGTTGGCAGGATGAAATTACAGATATTTTAAAGCCAGTTTTGTCTGAGTTAAAAAAAATAACTGAACGCCCCCGGCAGTTGGAGCTGCTGCGCAGTCAGCAGGCATCGTTACAAACACGTTTAGTTGCAACTAATTTGGCAGTTAAAGAAATAGATGTTTTGCTTGTCAATATTAAGTCATCTCAAGTAAAGATAACGCTGACTAAGTTATTAAAGAAATGGTCTTCTCGAAAAGAAGATATTGAAAATAAATTACAACTTATTCAATTTCAAATAGAAGAAAAAATAAATGCTGAAGAACATAGTGGTCAATCTGTGTTTGAGAGCTTGAAAACCTTTGTGACTGGTCGTGGTTTGCATTTGTTTTTAGCCTTTTTTGCGTTTTTAGCATCGCTTATGCTATTGCGCTATGTAAGTCATTTGATAGAGCTTTGGATTAACCGCGGGAATGATAAAGAGCGGCGGTTTATGTCAAGACTAGTACATGTTGTTTTTCAAGTGTTATCTGTTTTGATTGCCGTATTTGCCTTAATGACTACACTGTATATTTTAGGTGACTGGTTTATATTGACATTGGTGATAATTTTATTAGTCGGTGCTACATTTGCACTGCGCAATTCTATTCCAAAATATTTAGATGAAGTTAGGTTGCTGCTTAATGTCGGCCCTGTGCGTGAAGGGGAGCGAGTGATTTATCAAGGCCTACCTTGGCGGGTGTCACGATTAAATATTCACTCAACACTAGTTAATCCAGTGTTGACCGGTGGCCGTTTACGTGTCCCAATGAGTGAAATGTTATCGCTTGTCTCTAGACGTTGGTCAAGAGATGAACCTTGGTTTCCTAGTAAAGTAGGTGATTATGTTTCTCTTGACGACAGTACTTTTGGCGAAGTGGCACTACAAACACCTGAGATAGTTCAGTTAACACTTAACGGCGGTTCAAGAAAAACCTACAGTGTGGGTGGCTTCTTAGATCAAAATCCACGAAATCTGTCAGAGGGGTTTGGTGTATTTGTTAATTTTGGGCTTGATTATGATTTGCAGCCAACGATTACCACTGAAGTGGTGTCAGTATTGGAGTCTGATATAAATAAACGCTTAGCTGAATCTGAATATGCACAATATTTAATTGAGTGTCGTGTAGAATTTGCAACAGCTAATGCATCTTCTCTTGATTTGTTGATTATCACATTGTTCTCTGGCGATGCCGCTATGTATTATCTTAAAATACAACGGTTTTTACAGCGGGTAACTGTTGATACCTGCAATCATAACCAATGGTCGATTCCATTTTCACAAATGACAGTTCATCTTAATCGAGATGACTCATAAAGTATGCATCAATAAATATAATTTTTCGCTGATAGTGTTAATTGTTGGCGCCAAACTTTAATTCTTCTTATCTTTTAAATTGGCACTTTTTAGGTCGTAGTTTGTTGGTGATCAAAAGTGTCGATTATAAGTGTATTGTCGTTCATATCATCGGCAATAGTTTATTTATATTATTTTCCCCAATTTTTTTCAAAAAATATTTATATTGTTCGATTTCTTCTTATTGATTTTGGTGGGTAATATGTTGATTTGTCTGCGATAGAACGCTCAAATATTTGATGACTATTGTGAAAATAATAACAATTAAAGTGCCTTGAGTGATGATTGTTATTACTAAACGTGACTATTGTTTTCATGACAATGATTACAATCTATTTCCATAAATATCCATAATATCTTTGGTTTGACAATAATTAAAAAATATAGATAAGATGCGTGCGCATTTTAATATTTAATGCGTGTCTTATAAATGTAATCACTGATAACTAATGTAAAGAGGAATTTATGAATTTTCTATTTAGAAAGATGCATGTTCTGCGGTATTACTTTATCGGTATGATGGTTTTTTTCGGCAGCTTATTGTCACTAAATAATGCGTACGCAAATATAGATGTGCATATTAAACAGATGGATCGGCGTGATGATGGTGTGTCAACGCGTATTGTTGGTGGTACTGCGGTGCCTGCTGGCGAGCGTACATTTCAGGTAGCTTTGCTACAACGCAATGGTCAACTATGGTGTGGTGGTTCAATTATTGCGGATAACTGGGTACTAACCGCGGCCCATTGTGTTGAAGATAGCACTGTAGATCAGGTTCTAAGTGGCACTCGAAATCTTAACCTAGGAGGGCAGCGTCACTCTATTGTTCAGCATATAATACATCCTGGATATAACGGTAATGTTGGTGCAGGCTATGATATAGCATTGATTCAGATTAACGGAGTTTTTTCTAGTTACCTTGAGCGCTTAAAGCTAGCAACGCCTGCCATTATGGCTTCAAATGGTGGGCCGGGTACAGGCGCTGTTGTCTCTGGTTGGGGAAGAACATCAGGCGGTGGTACGAGTAGTAATGTGTTGCTACAAACGGTGAACCATATTATCAGTGATGCACAGTGCGAAGGTTTGGCGGGTAATATCGATACAGGTACTATTATTTGCGCGAATGACCAATACCAATCTTCATGTAATGGTGATAGTGGTGGTCCATTAACAATCAGGAGCAATGGTGAGTATTATAGCGCCGGTGTTGTAAGTTTTGGCCCGCGTTCATGTAGTGGATATTCAGCTTACTCTGAAACCGCTGCGCTACGTAGTTGGGTTACTCAACATGTTGATTTAGGCAATGGTGGTAATGGTGATACTGAGCTTCAAAATAATGCGCCGATTTCTATAGCCGGTTCAGCCAGACAAAGCCAATATTACAGCTTCACATTACCTGCGCGTTTTAGTGCTGGTGAAGTTCGTATTTCTGGTGGATCTGGCGATGCTGATTTGTATGTGCGTAAAGGCGCTCGCCCAACTGATAGCGATTATGATTGTCGTCCATATATCGGCGGTAATAACGAAGCCTGCTCGCTTTCAAGTGCCGGCACTTATTATGTACGCATAAAAGGCTATCGCAACTTTAACAATGTTACACTTGAATTAAGTTATCAATAAATATTCATTAATGGTGTTAATACAACTTAAAAACAATGGCTTATGTGGCCTGCTTTATGTTCACAGGTTACATAGGCTAGGTTATACTGTTTGTTCCACTCGATATGCGAGGCTATTTTCTCTCTTCTTTAAGCTGAAGGAGTTGTTAAAGATTTAACAGACTTTGAAACCTCCCTAGGCGATGTGATGATAGAGCCTATGCTATGTTGGTCGTTTAGATTATTAGTCTCTACAGCGATTAACTCGAAATAATACCGTATGATGACAATGAAAAATCTATTATTTATCTGTAGCAGAAATCAATGGCGCAGCCCAACAGCTGAAACAATGCTGAAAAATCATAAGCACTATAATGTAAGATCAGCAGGGACTAGCCCTAAAGCACGCAAAACGGTTAGTACGGCAGATATACGTTGGGCTGATATCATTATAGTGATGGAGCAAAAGCATAAAAATAAGCTTAAAGCTGAATTTTCAAGAATGCTTTCCCATAAGCCCCTACATGTCTTAGATATACCGGATGAATATACCTATATGGCCCCTGAGCTGATTCAAGAATTAGACGCAGCTATGCAGGGTGTATTTGCTGATAATAACTCATAAGAATTCACTGAAATCAGATACTAACGGATTTACCATTATATTGAATTTAGCGAGTGGATAATGATACAGTGGTAAGGTGTAATTGAATCAATAGGAATTCGTTTGTGAGATTAAAGAATATTATAGTGTGTTGTGTCGCACTTACATTAATAGGATGCGATAAGGTCAATAATGCCAACCGCACTATGGATACGTTACTCGGTGGCGACTATGATGTCTACATTCAAGGACATGATGCAGTATACCATGTGAAAAATGGTAAAGTGACTAGCGTACCGGATAAGGGGTATTATATTTATTACCCTACAATTAACGGCAAGAAAACCATGGTTCAATCCCCGATACAGTTGACTACCATTATTAAGGTTGACTAATCTTGTATTGATTACAGTGGCATTCAGGTAATACTGGATTTAACCATATCAAGCATATCAAGTAATCGTGCAATAAATTGATCTTTGGGACGAAAACTGCCGTGGGTTTTCTGTACAAAGTCTTGTTGTAAATGGCTTATCATTTTTTTCAGACGACGCTGATGCAACCCTATTGCGGCTTGAATAGGATCGGTGAGTATACCGGAAAATGCAGCGATCGCAGATAATACCCCCATTATTGCAACAGTAATGGCTACTGTCATTCCTAATGATGGCTCAGGTGGAAAGATTGTATAATAGATATTGCCCAGTGTTGGCCCTAGTATAAATGTATTTGCTGCGAATGTTTTAGCTGTCATGAATGCAATAACTATGGCAATGCCAATACCGCCGGGCGTAAATTTTTGAAAGAGAAATGCACCAAGTACAGTACATGATACGCTATTGGTAATATCTGCTGAGGCAGTACGCGTTATTTGATACTGCGCTAGAGCATCGGCAATCAGTGGATCTATTAGACGGTAAAACCTTTCATCAGATAGTGGTTGATTGCTATGTTGAATGTAATATTCGTGTAAGGCATTAGCAATACAGTCTTTTAATTCCTGTGGAGCTAATAGTTCATTCACTATTAATTGAGAGATATGTCGTTGTATCTCTGTGGTATAGCCCGCGGGTATGCGCTCAAGGTATTTACTTAGCCACCCCCCCGAAGGAAGTTTTTGTAACATAAATTTAATAATGCAAACTAATGCATAAATGGGTGCCCAACATAAATTAACTGGTGCGCGTACAATATCCCACCCTAAGGCCCTGCGATTAATCGCAAGAGCGCCTGAATAAGTAAAGTGTTGAGCAATAAACCCCGGTATACGGCTCTCACATTGTTCAAAATACTGCTGTGCACCGTTTTCTATGACATCCTCAAGCTGTTGGCCCAAGGCTTGATTATCAATAGGGTTTGTAGGTGTTTTAGAGGTAGTCATCATGAGGCAAAAATCATATTTGCTACTAACTGTTATAGTTTAAGTTGTACTGTAACGGTTAGATATTAATATCTATTTATAGGCTATCAAAGTACTGAGTGAAGCATACCATAAAATAAAATGGACACTTGTTTTTTTGAATCAAAATAAGCGATCGATGATACTAACATATAATAGTTTTATTTAAGTTAATAATCTATTGCTCAAAAACACATTGAAGCGCTTTTTTAGCAATGCGGGTTTCACTCGGGTAGCCAAATGCATTGTTAATGTAGGTAATAGCATCGAGTGTAATGTGTTGATTAATATGGCTGTGGCCGTATATATGAATATCTGGATTAAGTATTCGCACTTGCTTTTCAAGGATAGGACTTCCCATTATAGGGTGTAAATAATCGAATGAAACGGGGATAAATGCTGGCAGTATATCAATGCGTGGCAGAAAATGTGAAAAACTAATCAGTGTTGTACAGTCTGTTGGTGATACGGTTGTATTTTTATCCGTAAAAAACCTAGTGATATCCTTGGTGCTCCAATCATCAGGCCATCGGCACGCTTTAAAATCCATCCATGCTTGCTGGAGATCTTCATTCGGCATGCCAAATTCAAAATCATACCAGCCTAACAGCGGTATAATACCAACGCCATTATACTGGAAGGGTTGTGTTACTACACCAGTCTTCTCGGCTAATTGCATTACATCAGTAAATCGATCAAGAGAGGATTTTGTATTTTTATCGTTGTAAATCCATAAATCGTGATTGCCCGGTACAAATAGCACGTGTAAAAACTTAGCACATAATAACTCAAAACAGCGTTGTATCGTCTGTATGTTCTCTGAGATATCACCCGCAATAATTATTATGTCTTTCTGAAAATCAGAATTTGATAGGTTGGCAAACCATCGTTCATTTTCTTGGTAATCAAAATGAAGGTCCGATGTGACAAAAATACGCAATGCAAGCTCCTTAAATATTCATAAAGTAGGCACTAAAAGCCACGAATGACACTCGACTAGTGTAAAACTACGATATAGTTGATGCCAAGTGCTTTTTCTTAAATTACGTATCTCTTTTTTAAATACTATAAACGTGATGGCTTTACGATACCATCTATGACGCGTTTAATGCTACTAATCCTTATACCGATGTGGATTATCGTAGATTTAAACATCAGTGCAAATAGTGGCGCCAGCGTAGACCTATATAGTATTAACAAATTAACAATAGAGAATATTAAGGTTGGTTTTCTCTTTGAAAGTTCATATATTGAAAGCAGTAACTATTATCGATAGTATAATTATAAGCTATTAATCAATAAGTCATCTAAAACGTCATTAACAGCGGGTGCTTTGTGTTAAAACCTGTTATTCAACTAAAATCTATAAGTGAGTATTGTTCATTGTTTAAATGCTACTTTGTTATATGTCTATCTGAGGTGATACTGTGAATTATAGTGGGTTAATCGCGTTAGTGATGTTTTTGAATGTCACTAACGTTCAAGCTAATGTGTGCTTTGATCAAGATAAATCACCGATTACATTAGATAGCCTACATACGGTGCTGTCGTGTTTTGAACGAAATATAAACGAGTTGAAACAAGAAAATAAACGGCTTAAAAAAGCGATGGTTGTACATAATGGCCCTAGTCACTCCAATATAACGCAGGGTATCCTTCAAGGTGAAACGATAATTTCTGATATTAAATTCACTGTGCACTCTGCACGCATTGTTAAGAATGGTGGTAATAAAAATATTGCAGTGCGCTTATCGTTAACTAATTTAGGAAAAAATTCTCTATCAGGTTTGTTAATAGGCCCTGAGCCACTGTTGGTGCATTCCAGCGGGGCTCGATTTTTGTTAAAAGAACCTATGAAGAATATGACAGGTATCGGTGTTTGTAGTACTAATAAAGGCATGAGTGATTCATCGCAATGGTGTGCCGATATGTACAAAAACAAAGGTTTTACGGACCTTGCCCCTAATACTGCCGTTTATGTTAATTTATTATTGCAGCCTCAAAATAAAGAAAATATACAAAAGGGAGGGGCGCATATAGTGTTAAGTGTATTACTGGAGCGTGAAAAATCATTTGAAACAATCGTGGCGACGATTGATCATATTAGTGTTCATTAAAGTCGATTTTCTAATTTTGTTGTACTGTTGGATGAGCTGTAAGTTATTAAATGTAGAACAAGTGCTTAAATTTTAACATTTTAAGATACGCAATGTCTCTTCAGCGAGTATAATGGGGCTCGATTAACTGTTGATACGATTGTAAGTTTTCATGAATGACAATAACCAAAAATACCCGACTGGGTGGGTAGAAGAATCTTCATTTGGTGTATGGTTCTTGCGCACTGATATTTGGATCTACCATGTTTTAACACTCTCGCTAGATTCACTCGAGAAATTACTAACACCAAGAGATACATCTTACCCTGTGATTCTGGATGTAGGTTGTGGCCACGGAAACTCCTTAGTTGAGCTGGATAGGCGTTTTTCCCCAACAAAGATTATTGGTGTTGATGTTGACCCAAATGCATTAACATGGTCTAAGGGCAACCGTGAAAAATGTCGTTGTGATGTAGAAATTGTGATTGATAATGCGGCTACTATGAATATTGCTGATCAATCTGTTGATATGGTTTTTTGCCATCAAACATTTCACCATATTGTGGATCAAGACAATGCAATTAAAGAATTTTATCGAGTATTAAAACCCGGTGGTGTTTTGTTGTTTGCTGAGTCTTGTAAGCGTTATATCCACTCCTTTATTATTAAGGCGCTATTTCGTCATCCGATGGATGTCCAAAAAACAGATGAAGAATACCTTGAGTTAATTACCGGAGCTGGTTTTACGTATCAAGCCGAAAATGTTTCAAAGCCCTTTTTGTGGTGGAGTAGGGCTGATTTAGGTTTGTTAGGAAAAATAGGCTGGATGAGCGCTAAAGATAAAAAAGAAACTCGCGAAGAAACTTTGGTTTACTTGGCCGCTTACCGGCCAAAATAGAGCGTCAGTAGTGTGAGTGCTATGTATGTTGGCAGGCTAAACTACAGGTAGAGTACGCAGTACTTTATCTGTGTAGTGGTTTCAACATTTATTGTGAATCAAAATGGTGCAAATATTTATTAGCATATCGTTTCAATTTACTATTTTCTGCTGATATAGCTACCTTCTTAATAGTATCTTGGTATTGTTTTTTTCTTGAGCTTGCCAGTGCTTTGCAAATCCATGCCCAGCTATCAGAAAATAACTTGCCTCTGCGATCTACTTGATAGTTGTCTAGAAGCTGTTTTTCTAAGGTATCGAGTAATATATCCTGGTATAGGTGCGTGTAGTAAATACGTTTAGCTGCTAGGCGTTTTAGCTCCAATACGTCACTATTAATCATGGCTAAGAAGCGGTTAGTGTCGAGGGATTGTGTATTATCCCAGTGCTTTTCGTCAATGATGAGGCTGTTCCAATAAGTGTAGTTTGGTAAAATATTTATAGCTTTTTGCGCATGCTTACGCAGTTTCGCATGTGCACTATCTGATGCCACTTTTTCAAGTGTTGTTCGATATTGTTGCTGTCCAGAAAAGGATAGTGCTTTTGCCATCCACGATAAATATTCAACATTCTGTTTATTCTTAGCAGTAAGATAGCTATCCAATAGTTTAGCTTCAATTAAGTTAAATAGACGTGGATCACTGAT
>Ga0193961_1000268_pt1 | contig 21287 bp, 21 predicted proteins | sample FB_4_MG_FD_140371 | JGI IMG/M metagenome (GOLD analysis project Ga0193961, IMG submission 140371) | Microbial mat bacterial communities from the Broadkill River, Lewes, Delaware, United States - FB_4_MG | ecosystem: Environmental > Aquatic > Freshwater > River > Microbial mats | place: USA...
CTGATGCATATTTTACCCAAGACCCAGAACCACCGTTTCCGATGTTTCAGGAAATTATTGATTCTGTTGCGACTGATTCAACCGATTCAACCGATTCTTGGGATGCAACGAGTACAAGCGCAAGCGAAGCGAGACAACATATGATTGAATCACTTGGTCACGGCGGAAACAGTGATGACCAAATTCGCGATCTCTTTCACATATCCGATGACCTAGCAAAATGGATATGCGAACATTATTATTATACTAGGGAATACTTGCACGATGAAGGAACAGTCAAACCAAAACTGGAAGAAAAGATAAAAAGCGAATCAAGAAAATTTGAAAATCGTGGTGGAAGTGGTCCATCATCGCTTCACGTGGATGATCCAGATAATATAAACGACTTTATTGAAATGATGTGGGATGTAAATTTTTGTTGCACCGGTGGTGAAAGAAGACCTTTATCCACACTTTATCACCCTGAGAAGGCTCCCCTACGGGGAGCCGATGAAAAGCAAAAGCGTAGAATAAATAATAAAAAACCGCGGTCCCCTAAATGGACTGTATTTAACGAATTTAATTAATTTAATTATTCTGGATGTTTACTTTTTAGTAATACGAATTATTTTCAATTTTGTATATCTACTTGTCTTCTTATGTATTCGAATTCAGAGTTTTCTAAACTTGAAACTTTTTTTAACGCATCGTCTAAATAAATTAATAATGTATTTGTGAGTTTGTTTGAGTTTATTTAATGTTTCTTTTCGTTTCAGGTATTTTTAGTCAAATATTTTTTTTATTCTTTGAATGAATTCTATCATTGTTTCTTTTTTATGATTAAAAATGGGTATCCCTTGTGATTGTAATTGAAATTCAATTTCTTGAAACTTTGTTAATAAAGGGTTTGATTCAAATAATAAAATGTTTGTTTTTAATTCTTCAAATGGTCTACCCCCGAAGGGGTCCGGGGACCGTGGCAAAGCCGTCCGTGTTTTGGACGCACGTTGATGAATAAACAAATTTTTTTGAATGAGCGGTCCCTTCGGTTTCACGACTTTACGAAAATCACATATACATTCTTCACATTTATAAATCTTATCATTATTAGATAAATCTGTAATGACAAGCGAAGGTTTGTTACAATGACAATTCATCTGTGTTTATTAAATTAAAGAATAAAGTCTTTAATTTAATAAAAATGTATATTATAAGTATTGATATCGGTTTAAATAATTTAGGAATTGTTGGTGGATATTTAAACAATATAAATTTGTGTAAAAAAGTAGATATTAAAGCATTGTGTCAATACTGTGCGATTAAGAATTGTGGGTTGTATCATAATTTATGTATGTCCGATTACGTTTCTCATTTTATTCAGGGTTATCAAAAATACTTGAATATGGCGGATGTTATTTTAATTGAACGACAACCCCCGTGTGGATTTATTTCGATACAGGAACTACTTGTATTCCAATATCGGGATAAAGTTAAAATGATTTCACCAAACTCGGTGCACAAATATTTCGACATCACACATCATAATTACGAACGACGTAAAGAATTTGTCACACTGTATGCAGAAAATGCATTGAAAATGTTTCCTGACTTTAAAGACAGTGAACGAAAACACGATGTTTCCGATGCATATTGTATGATTATCTTTTATTTACACACCGAGAATCGGTGGAACCTTCGGTTACACACCGCCCCTACAGGACGGCGGACCCCTTCGGGGATTCACACGGAGAATCCGACGAAGGCGACCACACAAAGGATCCAAGAAAAAACAAAATTGAATTTAGAATCATTCAACTATATCCCGAAGGAAGCCCCGAAGGAAGCCCCGAAGGAAGCCCCGAAGGAAGCCCCGAAGGAAGCCCCGAAGGGGCGGGTGAAAAGCCGCTTTTTTCAAAATTAAAAATATTTATAATAATAAAATAAAACATAAAATGTCAAATTGGTGTGAACAACAATTAAAGAACCTTCATCTTATTTCTAATCGGAAAGTACTTGATCTAGTTGTTACCGAATATATGAGACAAGAATGTTTTCATAATTCAAAATTGCGTATATTTACGAATAAACCACCATTCCCGGATGCAGATAGGTATAATGATGATATTCTAGTTATTCTTAGCAAACACGGTCTTGAGGGCGAAGATTTTATCAATACAGTCACTGTACCTATCTTAAACGTTGATATGTTTTATGGTGGTTATGATTTATTTAAAGGATTTCCTGAAGAATTGGTTGGTTTTATTAATCATAAATTTGGTGACTACCTTAATTATCTTCAACAAGATTACAACGATAAACGGCATGTTTTTACAAGGGTTAGAGAAAAAGGTCCTCCTCTAGAATTTAATGTGCAAAATTTTTTAAATCTCACCTTAGAAAGTCCAACTTATCACGATCCATTAACTGACTTTAATCCAAGTGATACTACCAAAATGACCGTTAAAACATACCTTATTGAACTAATTGCTTATATTTTATTTCACAAGAAACGAGAAAATAGTGAACATGTTGAACATTATATACTTGACCCCCTTCATCAAATCGGCGAGGCGTTTGGGTTTGGTGAAAAAGGTGTACCTTTTGCATTGGTAAAAGAAAATAACACAGAATTAGATACGTATTTAAAATTTTTCCACGGTTATGATTTTAATTTAATGGACTTTACTTGGAATAATATGTTTGTTTTTTATTTTGTCGCACAATTAACTCATATGATAACTTCAACACGAGAAAATTATCAAAATATTTACAATCGGTTTCTTTTAACAATGGTGGAGCAAATTGAAAGAAAAATAAAACGTGAACGTAACGACACCATTAATATATTCTATGCACCAAAAAGTTTAAATAAATACATACAAAATAAATTTCAACATTTGCCTATTTTTAATTATGATGAGGAGTATTAACTAACCCGTCAACCCTTGTGTTGCTGCGGTATTGATCAACTGACTTGCAGCTTGTTCTAACCCCTGAACCGCACTTGCGATTTGATTAAAGTCTTGGTTTCCCACAATTGCCGCCGTAGGCGCCGCTGTCGTCGTCATTGTTGTTGCCGTAGGTGCCAACGATGTAGCGGGTGCCAATGATGTAGTGGGTGCCAACGATGTAGCGGGTGCCAATGATGTAGTAGGTGCCAATGATGTAGCGGGTGCCAATGATGTAGCGGGTGCCAATGATGTAGCGGGTGCCAATGATGTAGCGGGTGCCAATGATGTAGCAGGCGCTGCTAACGATACCGTAGGAACTGGGACTGTCACGGCAGGTGTCGCTACCGCGACCGGTGTTTGTCCAAAATGACTCCGTAATTTATTCTTTTTATACTTTGAAAGTTTACCATACAATAAATTTTTAATGTATTCCTTTTCATTTGGATATATATCTCTTCTTCTATTTAATTGATTTAATTCTGTATGGATTGTTTGTACTGGCATCTTACTTAGATTCGATACACATTTTTTTGTATGTTTATCGTACTCTTTAAACTGTCGGTGTTCCATTCTTATTTTATTAATTATTACGAAGATTTTAAATCTTTAAAATAAATAAAAATGGACAATCGTTTGCTACAATCAATAGAAAATAACGATTACGTATCGTACGAAAATATTTGGAATAAAAAGATTGATGATATCCGAGTTGTTTTAAACGAATCCGGGTCTGATCGCATCGGGAAAAGTACAATTGAATTGTCTAAAAAAATATATATACTTTTTATTCAATTGTCTTTATTTGAAACTGATATAAGTAAAATAAGATATGCTTATAAAATATTAGACTTAAAAATATTACCCGATATCATTACCATTCTTGCGAAAACAGAAGAATTGGAAGACATTAACAGAATTTTAGGTAATATAAACACACTTGTATCAACAACTTCAACAAATCGCTTTAATGATGATTTTATGTTATTACTTGCATTGAATATATTTGAGGCTTGTTCAAACCTTATATTTGGAAAACATTCTAAATATTCTATTTATTTTCTACGTCAATTGTTAGAAATGATAGAAAGTTCTGGTGTGTTATTATTGCTAGAGAGATATGTTAATCGTTTAAAACAAAATCAAGCAGAATCAAATGATTATTATTCAAAACAATTATTAAACGGACTTTTAACAGAATGGAACAAGTTAAATAGTATTCACGAACCCGATATATATGGTAATATCATTACTCTTATCATTGTCACTCATATTGAATTGTCAAATAACGAAAATAGTTTAGAAGTATACGATGACTTTATCATACCCGCAATGTTAAAAATAAATATCCCGATTATTGATTATATTACTACTGAATTGGTTCACGAAGACGCTCAAGAACAAAACATTGAACACTGGATGTTCCATTTTTTAGATTATCAAATCAAATTAGAACATATTGAAGTGTTTAAATACTTTATTGATAATTTCGGATATGTTCCAGATGTTGATTTATTAGAAAACTTTCTTGAATTAATGAAACAAGGTGAAGATTCTTTAATCAAAATACTAGAATTATTGCTTAAACACAGTTCTGATGGGTTTATCATGAGAAATGAAGAACATTTTATGAATGAAATAATTTACAACAATGAAGGTACTAAAAATTTTAGTATAAAGGTTATCAACATTTTAATCAAAGATTATATTCAACGAAAGATAAACCGAAATAATACACCGAGAATTGATAAATTTATCAAACTCGCGTTAAAAGAAAAATCAATACGTTTACTTGAAACAGTGATTGAGTTTATGTTCAAATATAATTTAAAAAATGAAAGTGATGAAAGTCTTGTAATGGATGTATTTCGATTTGTCATCGAAAAACAAAATATAAAATTATTACAAAACGTATATTATCTTTTTATTGTTGAAATTGGAATAAACCTAAACGAAGAACAAAGAATTGAATTATTCGATCTTGCTGGACAAAAAGATAACGTAAAAATCCTTAAATACCTTCACGACAATTTCATTGAAGAAACCACCACAACAGGGGGTTCGAAAAAACGCTATTTAGATACCGCTCTTGTATCCGCCGCGCGAAGCGCGGCTCCCAAGAGACGTAGACATCTTCCAACTATAAAATATTTACTTGAACAAAATATGAGTATTATACCACATCAAGCATATCAAGCAAGTTCAGAAAGTCCATATCCGTATCTTTCAGATATGTTTTATCAACACAATGAATTATTGTATCGACCAGATTCGGGAAGTGAATACAAAATTGCGCTTGATCGCTTTAATGCTCGATTGGGAACAAAGCCATTATAATTTACTCATTGTTTCCATTATGGAATGGGGATCACGACCCCCTTCGTATTTTTTGAGATCCCCTTGATAATAAACCGCAAGTGTTGGAAAACCACCAGATTCCAGACTTTTCATTAGTGCGGCTGCTTGTGGATGAGAATCCTTTACGACATGCACCGGAAATTTCTTGGAAATTTCCAACAATGTACCTGAATCTTTTAACATCTTGCAATGTCCACACCAATCTGCTAAAACAGCAACTAATGCTGGACCGTGACCATTCATTACAGTAGTTTGAATATCTGACGTGTCACTCATTTGATTATAATGTTTTCCACCCATCATTTTGTTTTTCATTGTATTTGTAAAACATTCTAATTGCGGCGTACATGTAAACACAATCGCAACAATAAGAATAAGAAATATAATTACAAAAAATCCAATAAAAACACAAGTCGAATTATCTAGTTCTGTTGTTGCCATTGTTTTTTTTTAATTATTGTAAATAAAATAATTACACCGCATAGCGGCGGAACCTCCGGTTTCACTCGTTTTTCACTTTTATTTAACCGTTAGCAAAAATAGTCTAAAAGTTCCGCCGCCCCGTAAGGGGCGGTGTGAAACTAAAACTATGAAAATTAAATTCCATGCGGGATTTCACACCCTACCAATTGATATACAAAACATCGTGCAGTCCACCATCAAATACCTTGTATCCGTTTTGAACCAATATCTTTTTAACCCTGGTGGCAATACATTCCTTTGGAAATCGAAAATTGTCCGGGAGAACAAATTTTAAATGGTTTTCTGATTGTGTAATACATTCTTTAATTTGTATCGATATACTGTTTACTAATTCGTTGATGTATGTTGTTTCTTCATTTCGTTCGTGAATTTCCCATGTGATTAATATCAAATTGTGTTTCAATTTCATTATTTTTAATGCTTTGTTTGCTTTTTTTACTCTTTGAATGATTTCGTTTGTTATTTTATCGACTTGTTCTTCATTTAAAATAGGATACCCGGCAATGAAATGTTGAACAGTGTAAAAATAAAATTGATTACCTTTGTTTGAACGTAAATGTTCAAATAGTGATTGTAAATGTGTCTTTACTAATTTTTGAAATGTTTTTTCTTTATGGATTTCTTGGATCTTTCTTATCTTTTTTGCATTTAATAAAGCGTGTTTATTGCTCATTCTACGGACACTTTTTCGGGTTCCGAAGGTCCCGAAGCTTCTTTGTATAAGTTTTCAACTTTTAATTTTCGCTCAATTCTATCACAAAATGTTGAAACCTTTTCCCAAATCGGAAATACTTTCACAATTTCTTCTTTGGTAAATACCTTTCTCTCAATTGCGATATTTAAATAATCGGTTAGTTCTTTTAGTTCTAATGTCGAAATACCTGCATCTTTTTGTGCCGGCGCCGCAGGCGCCGATTGTTGTGGTGGTGGGATAGTGGGTGGTGCTTGTGGCACGCTTGGTAGTTCTTCAATTTTTGTCATTGTTTTATTGTTTTATTGTTTTGTTAATAACGAATTAAAATTTCTTTCACAATTAAGCGCAAATTTAAAATCTTTTATCCTTATAAAGTGCGATGAAAAAGTACGATAAAAAATTCACAAGTTGGTTAAGGGATAAAAATTATACATTTAAATTAGAAGACTGGTGTAAACACTGTAAAAACTTAAAAAAAAAATTTACAAATTCCAAGAATATTCCATTGCACACAAAGAGAACACGAAAGAATTTACCCATACCTGCTATTTTTAAAAATAATAAACATTTACCAAATATGTACATTGAAGACCTGTATGAAAAATATAAGGCGAAGCCCTCCGCGACAAAAAGAAAAAATTCATTCGGTCGTGGAATAAACACCAAACCATCAGGCACTAGACGACCCAAAGGAGATATGGATTATATCCCACAACCTGGGACTTGGGGTGCGTTTAGCTCAACTGCTGGTAATAATAGAGGGGGGAATGCTATTGGGTGTAAAGAATCAGCGAGATGGTTATTCGAAGATCGTTCCGCACCACCATTTCCAATTCGCACACCGCCCCTCCGGGGGTACACACCGCCCCGTAGGGGCGGCGGACACCGAAAATCGGCGGACCCCTTCGGGGGTACACCCCTCCGGGGGTACACGGCATTCGGGCGCCGAAGGCGACCATCGCAAGGCGACTTAGTGAAAACTTCAAGAGACAGTTATTATAACGCCCGAGGAAGAAATGGTTTTCAAAATGTACCCCGTAGTATTTACGATTTCGATGGGGGGAACGTATTTACAAAAAGTTATTCACCATATACTGGGGCACGTATTTCGGGAATATTACCAAGACCTTATGGTAATCGCGACAATGCAAGTTTAAAAGGATATTCAAACGGACGGCGAATGAAAACGCCGCGATTGAGTTCGTCCTTCGGTCGCTACGGACCCTTTGTTAACCAGGCTTACGAACCATACGGTACGCCTTCGGCGCCCCGAGAAAACTTTGAGGACTTTGGACCATTTGTAAATCAAGCCTACAATTCATCGTACGGACAGAGAAATCCTTTGTACGAATTCCGCCCACATCATTTAAGAAATTGGAAACCCAGTTATAATTCTTATGCGAATAAAGACTTGTACGTAAATAAATGGAATCCTTACCAAACTTATCCAAGTGCCAAAGATGTAAAAAAAGCAAGAACATATCGCTCTAAATCAAAAGCAATTTCCCGTGCAAGTCACTTGAATTTTCAATCCTCAGGGTCAAGTTTTGGACCACTTCACAGCGGACCAAACAGAGTTGCTTATGAAGACCCTTATTTAATGTACAAAAATCCTGGTGCAAATACATTAAATTATTTAACTGGAAAACAATACTTACCTCCTTGTACACCGCTCCAAGGGAGCGGCGGACCCCTCCGGGGGTACAGAGTAAGTCCAAATAAACAACTTAAAGTACGTAAAAATAATAACCCTACCGGTTTCTTATCCAATAAAAATGTTGTTCCCGTGAGTGGTACTCGTCCGCCGTTATTGCGGAGTCGCTTCGGTGCATCTGCGCCACATAACCCATGGGTCGCCAAAGGTAAACAAATGCAAAGACCTTATAACACACAATTCGTCTCCGGAGGAGACGAAACAGCATCAAGTGGATATACACGAATTGGTCAACCCTTGGAATTGTACGCTTATCAAAACACAGATTATGGTAGTTATAAATACCCTGAATTTTTGGGACAACGTGCATGGATGGGAGGATATGGACAATCAAAAAAAAAATCCATGACCAAGACTAAGACAAAACGGAGAAAGAAGACCAAAACAAAGACTCCCCGGAGGGTTTTACCCCGGTCCGTGAAACGGACTCGAAGAAAAGCAGGTCCCGGTGATACACTTGTCGTAAAAAATGGTAAAATAAAAATAAAGGGAAATAAAAAAAAAGGTTCTAAATAGAACAATGATACACGAATTATGTATTAGCGGCGGTGGAATACGTGGATTGGCTTATTTATCCGCTGTTTATGAATTACAAAAACGAAAAATGCTCACAAAATTAAAAAAAGTATCCGCAACAAGTATTGGTGTTTTTATTGCAATTTGTTTAATTTTGGGTCAAGATTTATCTGAACTTATTCAAATGTTATTTGATTATGACTTTAAAGACTTGAAAGATATTAACATTAGAGGGATTTTTGGCGAATCTCATTCTATTATGAAAGGTGAAAAAATATACGATTTATTTGAAAAATCAATGTCAACAAATAAATATTATAAAAATGACCTTACACTTTATGATTTGTATGAAATATCGAGCGGAATAGAATTAATTGCTGTTTCATTTTGTGTAAGTACGTTAAAACTTGTATATATCAATTATAAAAGCCACCCCCAATTATATCTCACTGACTTGATTAGAATGTGTACTGCCATACCCCTTATCTTACCGCCTTTCCGACTGTCAAATAAATTGTATGTAGATGGTGGAGTAATTAATAATACACCGTACAATGTTTTATCCAAAGACTGTTGGGTCATTCGTGGAACCCCTTCGGACACCGTCACAACGGGGGTGGAAAATGAAGAGGATTCTAATTTACGTTCATCTGAATATTTTATCAATATCATCAAAATGTTTTACATTAAATACTCTTCCCCGAAGGGGACGGCGAAACCGGACTCCCCGAAGGGGAGCCACGTAATTTATGTTGATACTGGTGATATTAGTGTGACTTCCTTTAACTTAAACCCCGACCAAAAGTTTTCACTTTTATTATCGGGTAAGCATGCGGTCATTAATAAGTTAAAAAAAATATTTTAAATTGATAATAATAAAAATGACAATCGTAATTACATTTGGTACATTTGATTTATTACACATTGGACACATACGAATATTAAAAAGGGCATCCCAACTCGGGGATAAATTGATTGTAGGTGTATCAAGTGATGCGTTTAGTTATGAAAAAAAGGGACATTACCCAACGTATAATCAAAACGCAAGACTTGAAATCATTTCTTCATTACGTTGTGTTAATGATGTTTTCCTTGAAGAATCGTTCAGTTTAAAAGAAAAATACCTAAAAGAGTATAATGCGGATATTTTAGTCATGGGATCCGATTGGGCAGGTAAATTTGACGACATTTTCAAAAATGTTATTTATCTTAAAAGAACACCTAATGTATGTACGAGTGATACGATTAAACACATCGTTGATGAGGTCCGCGCAGCGGACCCGTAGAGAATAAATTATGTTAAGTTATTTTAAATTCATCTCCAATAAGACGGTAAGGTACTGTCTTATAATCAGTGTATCTTTTTTTTATGTTATATTCTATATCATTTGGTACAAAAACTTGAATCACTTCTTTTCGATCGCTTGAGGCAATCGAGACTTCGTGTAACGGAAAAAATTTATGATATGGAATAGATAAATATTTTTTATTATCGGCACCTGGATCTTTGGTAATTTTAACGACTTTACCATCTTTAGAATAAGTAAATACATCACAATACAACATTGATTGTTTGTCTACAAATATAGCACTAACAATCCCTTCATCTTGGTCTGTTGGACGTAGATAAAATTTAATATATTCGTCTTCATATACTACGTCGCCTTCGGCGACCTTACGAAGTTGTTCAATTTGTGAAATATCCATGAGAATGTCTAAATCGGGATCCCATGGTATTAATTTTTTGTTTCTGTAATAACCCAATAAAGCACCGTAGTACAATACCCATTTTAAGTTCAATTCTCTACAAACCCTTGACACATTTTTTAATAAACGGTATAAATACGCTTGACGATCTTTCCAATGATATAAACACCCCGTTAAACACATATTAGATTGTTCGTCGTTGTGTTTGAAGATCTTTTTAAAAGAAAACATATTTTGGTTGTCTTCGATATCAAACTTTACGTTATTGCACCTTTCCTTTAAATGTTTTGGTATTTCAAGATACTCATCTGGTGAATGTCCGACACATTGGTCATTTTCAACTTTTGTAAATGATTTTATGGTAAAGTTTTCACGCCAAAGGCGACCACCGGTTGTCGCGAGAGCGTAAATGATAAAAACAACAACAATTGTAATGATAATCACAAGTGTACCCGTTATTAGCTCTTTCATTTTTTTTTCGTTTATTTATTGTAATTATTATTAACGTAGTTAAAAAACATAATGAATGACCAAGAATTTATAGAATTTATGGAGAATTCAACTTACCAAGAAATCAACGAGAGAGATTATTTCAATTTGAGCAAACAGAAGTTCGAACCCGAACCGTTAGCAAAAATAGTCTAAAAGTGAACCCTTTGCGTTTGAACAACAAACTAAAATAGAAACAGTGTACCGCGACATTGTCAAAGAAGTTGAAGTCGTTAAAGTAAAAGACGAACAAGAAATTCAACAAAATTACCAATGTCCCGTTTGTTTGGAAAACGCGATTAACGTTATCTTTCAATGTGGACATGGCGTTTGTGCATATTGTAAATCAAAAACGAAAACAACAAAGTGTTTTTATTGTAGACAAATCATCACCAATGAAATAAAGTTGTTTTTGTAGTTAACGAACAAATTATGTGTCGTAAAAACATTACACAACGAACCATTTATGGGTGGTCGCGTCGCGTCGCGTAGCGAACGAATAATTTATTTATTCTTAATAAATAAAAAATGTCAACAACCGGTGTAAATCTTCTTATTCAACAAAGAGACAACTTGGACGAGTTGTTTCGAAAAGCAAAAACAGGCGAAATTGATAAAAGTAAAGTATTTAAAAATAATAATGGTGATTTTGATTCCTTTTCAAGTTCATCGATGATTACCGGTACAGTGTCATCATTTACCCCTGGTCCCAATACAACGGAACAATTTGTTCAAAACGTTGTTTACGCAGATAATACTCAATTGTATAATTTATTCGAATGTAAATTGTGTAAGAAAAACGTAATTGATACAGTGTTTGAATGTGGACATTGTGCATGCGCTGTTTGTTGTTATCATTTATCTGCTGCGAGTGATAATGATTCAGCAGGAACGTGTCATATTTGTAGCATTGAAATCAAAGACCCAAGACGATTGAAAAATGATAATATATCTCGCAACGAAAATAATGTTGTTATTAATTAAAAAAATAATGTCGGACAATGAAAATGATTTCCGCGAAGCGGACGAAGACGTCGAATGGGAGGTCCCCGCGTGGGACCAAGTAGAATCACCAAAACTTGTTATCGATAAACTTAAAAAATGGAAAAAGGGCATTCAAGATAAAAAAAAACAGAAAATTGCAAATACCCAAAAATTTCAAGAAATGATGAAACAACAAATCGAGGATGAAAAAAGATACGAAATACAAATAAAATTAAAACGACAACAACAAAGACGTAGTAAACAAGTAACAATTAAACCAATTATACCAAAACGAAAATTATTAATTATTACGCCAACAAAAGAAGGTTTTGATTCTTTTGAAAAAGATGTACATTATATGGAAGCAGAAAATGAATACAAAAAAGATATATTGATTGATATCATTAAAAAACAAAAATTAGACTTAGAACGTAAAGAAGATAGAATTGAATTTATCCGGTACATTTTCGATTGTGTAAAAGATATAAACAAATTACTCCCGACAAGCGAGGAAGACCCGGTTGAAGAAAATTGGATTCATAAATGGAAACAAACAAAAGGTAAAAAAATCATATCTAAACCTATCGGACGAGTATATTTTAGAACGATTCAAGATATGTATAAACGAGTTTCTGATATATTAAACCGATATATTCGTATGACAAAAAGAATGGAGCTTGGTGAATTACAAAATTATTTATTAGATGATTCACTTATTCTAGATTTAAATTTTATATTTAAAACGGAACACGACAGAAATCAAGTATATACGTTTATTGTTGATTTTATGGGTAATCTTACTGAAGATGGTTATAATGAATTATTGTTTCATATAAATGTTCTGGTGTACAATCTCATTTTTGGTGAATTCTCTGATTTTTATTCTGTGATTACAGGTGAAAAAATTACCTTTGAAATAATTGAAAAAATTATCGAACATTTTATATACGAAATTAGAGAAAATGATTATACATCAAAAATAATAGAATACGAGTTTAATCAATTGGTAAAGAAAGGATTGTTAGTAAATATACAAACTTCAAAACCTTATTATCTCACACCAGAATACACTGGACTTGGAATTCTTACTAATGGAAAAATCAAAAATGATATTCCAAATGATGGTTTATTTTCATTTAATAATAGTATTGAATACTGGACGCCCATTAATTATTATTTTGATGGTGAACCAGTTAATTTAGACAATATACCCGTTGGTGATAACAAAAAAGTGTATTTAAAACCTTCTTATTATTATGAAGATAAAGTGAAGAAAGAGTACGAACGATATTTTTATGATTTTTACGATTATTTAAAAGCGTGGGAAATGACATACCAAGAACAAGGAAATATTCAAAAAGTAAACGATATACAAAACTATTTTATTCAAAAAATAAAAAAATCCAAAAACCCCAATGAGATAATTAAATTAAGAAATTATATACATTATGATGATGACCATTTCAATTTGCAAATTGAACATTTTTTACTGAACAAAGATAATAAGTTGTTATTATCAAAAGCCATTTTAGAAAATAAAACAAAAGTAAACATAAAGAATAACATAATAAATATAAATAAATTCGAAAAACAAGGAAGTGGTGGTCAAGTTTTTAATATTATTTTAAATGGACACGAATTTATTGCGAAAAGTATAGATTATGATCACGATAATAAAACGTGTATCCAGGAATTTATCGATGAAAGAACATTCTTAGAACGTGCAAAGGAAATAAAATTAAAAACGGATATTCCGAATTTACCATATATTTTTAATTCTATAAATTCAGAAAACCTTTGTATACTTTACATAAAAAAAGAAATAAATACTATTCCTGATATATTTAATAAACCCGAATTTAAAGATATTAACAAGTTTGAATTCTTAAAACAATGTTTTGTATCAATATATATACTGCACAGAGTATTAAAAATATTTCATTGTGATACATCTTTTGAAAATTTCTTATACCAAACAGATAAACGAATCGAATGTTTGAAGTATATCATTCGGGATAAAGAATTTACAATTTATAATCAAAATTTAATTGTTATTCCCTTTGACTTTGGCGAATCAATAAAATATGGTGATACATTTGGTGAATGTGATTCTTTTGTTCGTGATTATAAGTTTTTCATACATTGTTTTAAAGAAAAATGTAAGGATATTGAATTAAACAAACGTATGAATAAAATTACTGAATTAATTCAAAAATACAATGAAGACGAATTTACTCTATTTAGTAATATAATGGATACACTAAACGTAAAGAACAAGAATAAAAAATGTTATAATTTAACTAAGACAATAAACGTAAACGAACAAGTAACAAATGTTGTTGATATACTAGAAAAACATCTTCAAACAGAATTATAAATTTTAATAATAATCATTATAATTAAAATTAAACACAATGTCTTTTTTTGGCTTTGGACTGAAAAAAGGTGTTCCAACAACAATAAAAAAAAACGAACAAACCAGAAATAAATGGGATATACAAGAAGACAATGGTTATAAATATATCCCTTTATCTAGTTTTGGTGTTCGAAATGTTTATTATAAAGTTCACACATTTCGTCAAGATAATATGAATGAAACAATTGCTATTTTATTTTTAATCGATAAATTAATACAATCAATACAACGTTATTTACACAACGCGTTATTGAATAAACAAATTGAAAAGAAATATATATCTGCTTGTCAAGTATTTATCGATACACCACATACAGTCCAAGAATGTCACCATAACTCATTTCACGGAATAAATAAACCAAAGGAAATTATAAAATTATACAAAACAAATAATGTATTTAAAAAAGACAATTGGTACCGCGCAACATATCGGCACGTAATGCTTACACTCCGCACAAAGAAAACAGGGGAATTAAAACCTTGGTCTTATTTAAAAAATTTATTATTACACGAACTTGCACATACAATGTGCAATCACATTACTTATCGCGAAGAAGGAAATCACGAAAAAGATTTTGATGACAATGAACGTTTTATCACAAATTTGGTCAATACTGTCCCAGAATTAAAATCGATCACCAAAGAGATAGAAAATTTTATTCGCAATAATAAATAATGGTATCGGAACATCAATTTTACATATTAACAATCGTTGTAATTGTTGTAATCTTTTTAATCATAATTATGGGTTGTTGTTTTATCACAAAACAGCGAGAACATTTTACAAGCGCCCCTACGGGGCGCGCACACCGCCCCTACGGGGCGGCGGAACTTTCAGTTTCACACCGCCCCTACGGGGCGGTGGACCCAAAGGGTTCAGTGAATCGACGTCCGTGGATGGATACTAATGTGCCACCGAAAAGTGCCATGTCATTTAAATGTTACAGGTCTCTCAATCGTCCAGGGGGTCCCGCGGCGGGAACATCTTTATCAGGTGTTGAATCAATCAAAACAGGAAGAGACCGAATCCATATCGAACAATCCTTTAATTGGTTTAATACACAATAATCTTCATAAATAAATACGAAATATCTTTTTTACTTTTCCTCTACAAATAAAACATTTATTCTTTTTCTTTGATTTTTTTATCTGATGAATACAATCAGAACAGAGTACATGCCCACACGGAATTAATGTATAATATTTTTCACGATTTTCCAAGCATATAGAACATTCATGATTGTCTTTTTTAGTCGCTTCGTCCACTGCTCGGTCTTTTTCTTCTTCTGCTTCATCTGAATCGTCCTCTTCATGGAGGTCAAACAGAAGTTCTTCGATTTCTTCTTCATCCCGCAAGACATCAAACCTTGTTGTACTTGAATTAGGTCGGGGTTCAGATCTGGTAAAGCTAAACCAGTCGTTAGTATCCGCCAATAAATTATTACGTTCTTCATTACGTTCTTCATCGTTTTGGATATTTCGCGTCAGATTATTTATTTGGTTTTGGACATGTATCCGACAAATGTCTTCAAATGATAGTACGTTCATTGTTGTTTTGTTTTGTTTTATTTTATTTATATTTTTGTTTTTAAATTGTTCTCGGAACACATTTGCCGCGTTTGAGTACAAAGCCTTCATCGCATCTACAATGGGACGCTTTTTTAATACATTGTTTATTCTCTTTGGGAACAGAGTGTTCTGGACATTTTATTTTATCACAATTCTCACATAATTTTTTCTTTTTGTTTATCTTGTATCCTCGTTCGCATTTACAATGACTGATTTTGGTAATACATTTTTTGTTTTTGGGAACCGAATGTTCTGGACACTCGAATGTATTACAAGTTGTCGGAAACGGTGTTGGAAACCTGGTCGGAAACGGTGTTGGAAATCGGGTCGGAAACGGTGTTGGAAACCTGGTCGGAAACGGTGTTGGGAATAGTGTTGAAGGTGTGGGTGCAAAGGTAACACCTTCTTCAAGACATATACCCTTTTGACAAATAGCGTTTTCTCCACAATAAGCACCATCACGAATATTGTTAATTGGATTACGTAATGAATCATACCAACCATCCATTCGATCACAACGACGACTACGATCGTGTAATAATATCATGCACTTAATTTTACATTTATTATCTTCGTGTGTTCCACAAAATTTACCTATGCGTCTTCCATCACAGTTATTTCTTTCACAAAATCCGTTTCTACAATGTCCAAGACTATTCTCATCTCCATAAGTACATATTTTATCCGTATATTCGAATTTACATTCTGTATTGCAACACTCATTGCTAAAATAAGGTACACATTGGGCTTGTTCTTTCAATTTACAATTTTTACAACATTTACATTCCTTTTGTCCGGGTTTTGGGCAATCACATTCTTCAAATGAATCAAGTTTACCATTCCCACACGTTTTAGGTTCTGAAGCTGGTTCAGACATAATAAAATGTTCTTTACAACGGTCAATACTATTTGTAATTTTGATACAAAATTCATCGTATCTATATTTTCGATTGAATTGATACTCATTGTTTAATAATCCTGAACCATAATCCATAATTCCCCCAGTTTTACCTTGCCCCTCTTCAAACGTATGACCTGCTCCGAAATTATGACCTACTTCGTGTGCAAATGTGATCCAATTATTCACTCTAACTGGTGCTTGTGTCATACCAACGTTAACAGTAGTACTACATATTACACCTGAAAAAGCAACACCAATCGCATTACCAGCACGATAACAAGAATCAATTAAATGCCACAATCCCTGATTTGATGGTTTCTTATACTTACGAAACTTATCAAATGATTCAAATATTGAATTATTACAATCCTCTGTATCCCAATCGTGTTGTTCACCCGCATCTCCATCAACAACAACAATGTGTTTTAACATCAATTTTATATTTAATTGACGGATAAAAGCTGAATTTGTTCGAACAAGTAATGACTCTGTATATTTTACCGCTTTATCAATATCATTATCAAATCGACGAATGAGTGAACTTGCTAAAACGATACCCATTGAAAACTCATTTGGCAACGAATTATTGATACCTGGATAACAGTTTTCCCACAAACGCGGAAATCCGTACTCATTTGTATTTTTGGCAATTAAATTAGTATTACGAACATTACGAACATTAAGAACATCGTCAAATCCACAATCGAATATCTGTTCATCCTCCATCATTTCAAACTCATCATCTTGAATAGAGAATGATTTTACTTTAAAATCTTCAACAATCATACCATCAATTTCCCCATTTGGACCATAAGTAATCGAACATTTATTATCTGATTGAACAAATGAAGTACATAAATACTTATTTTTGTATTTTGATGTTTTTTGATTTCCTTTCATATATCGGGTAAGTACTAAGTCTTGATCAATTGGACATTGATTTCCAACAGGTTGTAAATTTAAACATTCTATTACGACTCCTTCAGGAGCAGCGTATCGAAACACTGTTCCAGTTTCAGGTTCAGAAGTTAAATATCGATAAGAACTCGATTGATGAATAAAAAGTCCAAATAATATCCCTAAAAATCGTTTAAACATTTTTTTTGGTTAATCAATGCAATTAAAATATATTTAACGTTTTCTTTGTTGATTTTTTTCGGCTTCTTCGCCTTGGCGCCTTTTTTGTTTTAATAGTCAGTGTATTTGAACCTGTACCTCCGAAGGAGTCCGCCGCGGAGCGGTGTGAATCAGAAAAAATTGAAGAAGCACCTGATTCAGACGAAGGATATTCAACAAAACGTTTCGAATCGTCTATTTCTTTACTCCCCTCACGCTGTATCCCAACTTGCCTTGTTGGTTGTGGCATCATCGACGCCATCGGATTTGGGTTCATTTGTGGTGTTCCACCACCCGGCATTAATCTTGAAAATAATTCATCAATATCCGAACTTGTTTGCGGTGGTGGTCTTAGGTCCCCGGAGGGGACCGTGGATGGAACCGCGCCGAAGGAGGTGGGCGATGTTCCCATGGGGCTTGGGGCGCCTGCGGCGCCTCCTGCGGTGCCTCCTGTGGTGCCTCCTGTGGTGCCTCCTGTGGTGCCTCCTGTGGTGCCCGAAAATAGACTTGTCATGGTTGGTAAAAATGAAAATAATTTACCTAATGTATCTGGATTAAATTTATTCAATGTATCTGGGTTTGTTAGTTTATCTGCTAAATGATTTGAAAAATGATTTGAAAAATGTGTCATAAAGATTGTTCCCAACAAGATAAACAATAACTTTATCTCGGGTGGGAGCACGCCTTCCTCTTCACCGACCCATTTCTTAACGATGGCTCCGATTTCATGCTCAATTATATCTTTACTTGTTAACGTTTGGGTATATAATCCATTTAACTTTAAATTCATTGGATTAAATATTTCAGTACTTCGCTCGATTAATGAAACAGCCGTAAAGAACCCAGATTTACCTAAATTTCGTAAACTCGATACTTCAAAATAACGCTGACCCAACTTGACTTCGTTTTCTAAATCTTCTAATTTACTTCGGATATTATAATCGTTAAACAATTTGTATCCCTTTGATTCTAATTCTTGTAGTTCGCGTAATAATTCCTTTTTTCTAAAATGTATTTCTGTTTCAGAACGACGTTTTTTAGTTGTTCCGCGGTGTGTACTTTGCGTACTTCTTCGCGTACTCCTTCTTCTGTTTTTTGATGCTTCTGATTCGATTTCAAAATCATCAGATTGTATTGAGTTTCTTCGTTCCCCATTTTCATCACCACGATAAGATGAAAACGATGATGCTCGACGTTGCGAATCTCCAAAAAGGTCTGGTTCGGAATCATTTCCAAAAGTTGGTGGTTTATGTTTTTCTGGATTCATATATAACCCATATTGTTCCGCTGTATTTCTAATTTTCTGTTGTCTTAATGAACTTCCTATGTCTTTTGTCCGCTCCGTGGTCCTCGTAGGGGCAGTGTGACCCCCCGAAGGGGTTGACCCCCCGAAGAGGTTCGCCGATTCTCGATGGATCATTTCAGGTTCTGAATTATCCGATTCATCATCGGCAATTGAAGGAGCTGGTGAAGCAGGCTCCGTAGGAGGCGGCGAAGCCGCCGATTGATCTTTTGATTCTTCTTCGCTTTCTTCTTGAATTAGAAAGTTTGATTTTTTGGACGTTTCTAAGTTAAAGTTTGAAATGTCGTCTTCGTTTGTGATTTTGAAACCGCTCATTATATTTTTTAAATCACTATTTTAAGTTTTTAAATTGAAACAAAATTATTAGTGTCTAATAAACACACTTTAAAATGGGAACTACTTCATCAACAGAACAAATTCATAATCAAAATAAAAAGAGAGGATACGGTTGCATCCCCGAACATTATGATCACAACGATAAACGGTTATATATTTCAAAAGAAGATTTAAAAGACGTTGAAAATAAAAAAGAAGTAAATATTTCAAAGTTATTTTCACCCGTTAGAGACCAAGGTGTGTTTAATACTTCAACTGCCATTTGTATTTCCGATATTATTGTATATGAACAGAATAAAATGGGTGGTCACAAAGGTGTAACAAAGCCTTGTTATATGTTTATACACTTCCTTGGTAAGGGTTTAGGTATACGAGGTACTTTAAAACAAGTTAATCAACATGGAACCATAATGGAAAACCAATATCCTATTAATCAATTTGAAAGAGTATTTAAGGAAAAATACAATAATCTAAGATTTAAAAACAAGTTGTCATTTAAAAAAGTACCACGGAATTTGGATTATTTTAAGGCGTGCTTAGTGTCGTTGAAAAGACCGATTATTTTTGGATATGCCATTTATGAATCATTCTTTGACGTATTTAAATGGAACAATGATGGGGTAATGCCCATGCCAAAAACAAAAGAAAAGCGTCTAGGTATTCAAACAGGAATTTGCGTTGGGTACTCTGAACAAAAAAGGTGTTTTTTAATTAGAAATAGTTGGGGAGCTACGTGGAAAATTGATGGTTTTTTCTTTATGCCGTTCGATTACATTATATCGAAAAACTGTGATTATTTTTGGACAGTCTATCTGAAAGGGTCCGCTACGCGGACACCGTCCACGAAGCCGCACAGGGCGGCGAAGCCGCCGATGAAAAAACGAAAGAAGTCAAATAATAATAATAATACTAATAATCATAAAAGACTCATGCCGAATTTGCCTTTACTTGAACACTCCTACACAGACAGCAGTGATAGCGAAGTAGACACAAAAAAATCAAAGAAAAAGAAAAAGAAAATTGACGAGATTAAAATAAATCTTTAGATGTTATTTAATCTTTCATGAAATAGAAATGCTAAGACAGTAACTTTATGTTTTTCAACTTCTTTTTAAATTAATATACTAAAAACAATTAAAATGTAAAAGTCAATACATCTCTTATAATATGTTCTAATTCAATATTTACTTGACCGATATCAATAAGTTCAGTTGTTGTCTTGTCGCCTCCGGCTTCGCCCCGGTCCGCTACGCGGACCAATTTAACATTACATTTTGTATTAGATAAATATCGCTGATTTACCCTATCAACAAATTCGATAACTAATTTCCAATACCTAAATTCTTTTTTTTCAAATGTTTTTGTAATTTGTTTATACCTTGGGTTTGTATTACTATTATTTTGTCTTTTTAACGACGTGTCATAATACACTTTAAACGACCGGTTAAAATAAGAGGTGTATGTTGGGGCATTCGTTCTTAATAAAACGTACTTATTCCATCGATTTATTATACATTTCAAGTCAAAATTGCCTTTTCGCTCCTGGTTTATTCGAAACTTTTTGAAATCTTTTGGAATTACATATTTCGAATTCAAATCAGATGGTTTAAGAAGTCTTTGACTTGCAGAATCAATGTCTTCACGTCCATTTGCTCGTTTAAATTTGAATGAATTAATCGAACGCTTAAACTGATTATCGTATTTCTTATCATCGTAAACGAAACATTCCGTAGTTGTACTATTAAGCAAATTATATTTATAAATTAACTCACCC
>Ga0193961_1000269_pt1 | contig 21261 bp, 22 predicted proteins | sample FB_4_MG_FD_140371 | JGI IMG/M metagenome (GOLD analysis project Ga0193961, IMG submission 140371) | Microbial mat bacterial communities from the Broadkill River, Lewes, Delaware, United States - FB_4_MG | ecosystem: Environmental > Aquatic > Freshwater > River > Microbial mats | place: USA...
ATGGTGCTTCTTTAACAGTTGGTAGACAAGCTGTAAGTCTTGAATGGATGGGTGATTATCATGAAGCGGCAATTGCTACAATAACAGCAGTTCAAGATACTACAATTGTTTTAGCTTACTCTGATAAAGTTGCAGTGGCTGGTTTTGATGAAATGTCAGAAAAATTCGAAAAATTTAATGGTAAAAAAGGTGCTTACGTTGTAGATGTGAAATATACAGGACTAGCTGGTATTGAATTAAATCCATACTATTATACTCTTCCGGATACAGCGGATTCTTATGGTCTAAAAGCAACTTATTCTGCTGATATGTTTGGTGCAGTTGCACATTATGCAACAGCAGATGTTGATGGAAATAGTGATGATGATTCAATTGTTCATCTAGAAGGAAATGCTAGTGTTGCCGGTTTATCTTTAGCATTAGGTTATATTAAAACAGATAAAGATGCTGGTGCAGATGATATTGGTGCAGGTGATGATAATATTTCACCATTTGAAGAAGGTAATTATGTTTATGATGTAGATGCTAAAACTATGTATGGTTCTATTGGATATGAGATAGTTGGTATTAATTTAGGATTATTATATGGTGAAACTAAATATGGGGCTACTGATGATAAAGAAAAAGAATTAAACTTAATGGTAGATTATTCATTTACTGATTCATTAAGTGCCAGTGCTTTATATGCTGATATAAATGCAGAAAATTCAGCTAATGATTATAATAAGTTTTTAGCATCAGTTACTTACTCTTTTTAATTAAAAAAGAATATTTCATACAAGGGTAGAGAAGTTTTTCTTCTTTACCTTTTTTTTACTCACAAATTGATATTTATTATCAATATTAATAAAGATTTAAGATTAATTCCAATATTATTTCAATAATGATTATCAATATAAAGGAATTAAAATGATGAACAATTTAGAGATTACAAATAAAAAAGATTTAGTAAAACCAACTGGTTGCACTTGTTAAAAGGAAAATAAAATGAGTGTATTAGTAATTGGAGCAGATCAAATTTCACAAATTTCTACTATGTTAGAACAATTAGGTGCAAAAACCATAAATCATTGGGATGCAAGAAAAAAGTCCTCAGCTCCAAAAAAGAAGGTTCCACAAAACACCGACTGTATCATAATGTTAACATCATTTCTAAACCATAATACAATGCTTAAATATAAAAATGAAGCTAAAAAAAGAAATATACCTTTTATATGTACAAAACGTTCAATCTCTTGTGTTTATGATGAATATGTGAAAATTATGGGAATTAAAAATTGCGAGCAGTGTTATGCAAACTGCAAAAAGGATTAAAATGATTTACAATAACTTAACTTTTAACTATTATGAAGATTTTATTGGATTTGATAAAGATAAAGAGTTTCTACCAAAAGACTTTGATACTTTTAATTCACAAATTAAACATAGACAACTTTTTTTAAATCTAAGTAATAATGTTCTAAAGGAGATTTGTAGTTTTAATAAATATGAGCAAAAATTTTATGCAAACTATTCACTAAAAAGTACTTTTGAAACAAAAATTAAAAATTTATTACCGAATAGTTGTATAAAAATACGAAAAAATGAAAGATTATCATTTAATTTTTGTCAAAACTCAACAAATATAATAAACAATTACCTTAATCCTACAAAAAATATTAAATTAATTGTAACTAAAAATATAATTATACCAGCAGCAAAATTGATTTCATTATGTTATATAAACAATAACATTCAATTACTGATTGACAAGCATTTGCTTTTTCATGAATTTGTACTAAAAAAAATAAAAAAAATGCATAGTGATAAAACTGTAATAGATTTAGGTGATGCAATTTGTATAAAAACAAAAGATTTTCATGGAGTAAAGATATATACATCATGGAAAGATATAGAAATAAAAAAACCAAATATACAAAATGAATTAGAAGGAGCAATTAATTCAATAAAAAAAGGTGAATACTATCAAATATTTTTAGCTTACCCAAAAACAAATGAGTTTAAAAAACAAATACCTGTTTTTGTAGATGAATTAAAAAATAAAGAGTATCAAATAAAAGCAATACCTTATTCATTAAGATCAACAATAAAAAATTAATTAGGAGTAATATAAATGAAAACAGCAATATTTTTTGCAACGAGTACAGGAAATTCAGAAGAAATAGCAAATAAAATATCACAAAATTTAGAAAATATAGAAGTTTATGATTTATCAAATACAAATATAGAAAAGATAAATGAATATGATAAATTAATATTAGGTGGTTCAACTTGGGGAGATGGAGAGTTAAATGATGATTGGGAAGATATATGGGATGATTTTACGAAAATTGATTTATCAAACAAAACTGTAGCCCTTTTTGGATTAGGAGATCAAGAATCTTATGATGATGAGTTTTGTAGTGCATTGGGAACAATTTATGAACAAGTAAAAAATGCAGGTGCAAAAGTAGTTGGATTTACCTCTGTTGATGGATATTATCATGCACAATCAAAAGCACAAGTAGGAAATGATTTTGTTGGACTAGTTTTAGATGAAGACAATCAAAGTGATCTAACAGATGAAAGAATTTCTCTTTGGATAGAGAAAATAAAAAAAGATATTTTATAAATACAGTATATTAAGAAATTTTTCTTAATATACTAGCAATCTTGACAAGTTCCATACAATTGCATAGAGTGACTTGTAATTTTAAATCCATTCTTTTTAGCAATTCTTTCTTGTCTTTTTTCAATCTCTTCATCAATAAACTCAACTATTTTTCCGCAACTAGTACAGATTAAATGGTCATGATGAGATTTTGCATTACTTTCATATTTTTTACCATCAGCTCCAAAAGTAATTGATGCTATTAAATCAACTTCTTCTAAGAATCCCAATGCTCTATATACCGTAGCTATCCCAATATTAGAATCTGGATATTCTTTTTTAATTTCATTGTAAACTTCTTCAGCGCTTAAATGATCTTTTGCATGTAATAAAATCTTAAGAACAATTTCTCTTTGCTCTGTATACTTAAGACCTTTTTGTTTAACTATTTTTTTTAATTCGTCTATTACTTCTTCGCTATTATTTTCGTTTAACATTGATGTACACCCTTAAAAATTTATAACAAAATAGTATATCCAAAGTTAACAAAATTTACAAATAAGAATCATTATCTATTTCTTTATTGAAATTTTACAATATTGTTTAGTTATTATTGACTCCTATCAATTGATAGAAAGCTTTTTTATATTATAATAATCATTATTAATGTTCTTAAGGAAAATGATGACTCTAGATAAATTAAATATCGGAGATACTGCTGTAATAAAAGCAGTAAATTGTGATTCAGCACTAAAAAATAGATTCTATTCTTTTGGTATTGTAAAAGGTTCTACTGTATATATAGAAGAAGTAACTCTAACGAAAAGTACAATTGAAATAAAAATAAATCAAACAAAAATAGCGATAAGACTTAGTGAAGCATCTGCAATTGAGGTTGAGTATGCAAAATAATATAATTAAAGTAGCATTAGTTGGTCAACCAAATGTTGGTAAATCCATGCTTATTAACTCTATTTCAAATGCAAAGTTAAAAGTTGGAAATTTTTCAGGGGTGACAGTTACAAAAGAAGAGGTATTTTTAGATTATAAAAACTTCAAAATAGAAATAACAGACCTTCCTGGAGCTTATTCTTTAAATGATTATACGATTGAAGAAAAAGTTACAAAAGAATTTTTAGATAATTCACCATATGATATTATATTAAATGTTCTTGACTCTACAAATTTAGAAAGAAATTTATTTTTAACTTCTGAGCTTTTAGCACTTGATAAAAAAATGATTATAGCTTTAAATATGATTGATGAAGCAAATAAAGAGTCAATAACTATTGATGAAATTCAATTAGGTAAAATTCTGGGAAAACCTTGTATAAAAACAAGTGCAGCTAAAAATATCGGTATTTCTGAGATACTAGATGCAATTGTTAGAAAATTTGAAGATGAAAAATTACCTACAAAACTTATTTTCTCTGATGCAATGGAAGAAGAAATATCAAATATAAGCACTTTATTTAAAGAAAGTGGCTTTAAAACACATTTAACTTATAGAGAAATTGCGATTAAACTCTTAAAAGAAGATAAACAAACTTATAAAATCTTTCATGATGAGCCAATTTGGATAAAGTTACAACCACTGTTAGCAAATGCTTTTGAACATCTGTACTTACATTACAATACTAAAAATATGGAAGATATATTTAATGATGAAAAATTTGCTTTTGCAAAAGGAGCAGTTTTAGAAACTGTAACGCAAAAGAAAACTACTGCAAAATCTATCACAGATAAAATAGATTCACTTTTAATTCATAAAATATTTGGTCTTCCTATTTTCTTATTTTTAATGTGGGGAATGTTTCAACTTACATTTGAAGTTGGGAATATTCCAATGGATATGATTGATGCATTTTTTGCAAGTTTAATTGATAGTACAAAAAATGTTTTAGGAGATAATCAAATATCTTCAATAATTGCAGATGGTGCAATTGCAGGAGTTGGAGCAGTAGTTTTATTTTTACCAAATATTGTAATATTATTTTTTGGAATTGCACTACTTGAAACAACTGGATATATGAGTAGAGTTGCATTTTTGCTTGATGGATTCTTTCATAAATTTGGACTTCATGGTAAATCTTTCATTCCCTTAGTTACAGGCTTTGGATGTTCAGTTCCGGCATATATGGCAGCAAGAACACTTAAAAACGAAAGAGATAGACTACTTACTTTGTTTATCATAGGATTTATGTCGTGTGGGGCTAGACTTCCTATTTATGTGCTATTTACAGGAGCCTTTTTTCAAGATGACAATGCTGGGAATATACTTTTTTTAATCTATATTAGTGGTGCAATTTTAGGTTTAGTTGCAGCAAAAGTTCTAAAAGTAGTTGTATTTAAAAGTGAAGATGAACCTTTTGTTATGGAGATGCCAAAATATAGATTACCTTCATTTAAACTAATTTGGCATACAGTTTCAAATCAAGCTTTAATGTATTTAAAAAAGGCAGGAACATATATTTTAGCAGCATCATTACTTATTTGGTTTGCTTCAAACTATCCAAAAAACAAACTTATAGAAGAACAATTTGCAACAAAAATAGAACTTGCAGTAAGTGAAGAAGAACAAAATATATTGCAAAACCAATTAGCTTTATACAATCTTGAAAACTCATATTTAGGACTTATTGGAAAATTTACACAACCCTTATTTGAGCCTCTAGGATTTGACTGGAGAATGTCAGTTGCACTTGAGACTGGGCTTGCAGCAAAAGAAATAGTTGTTTCAACTCTTGGTATTTTATATGGATTAGGTGAGAACAGTGATGAAAATTCAAAAAGTTTAGTTGAGAAAATAAAAAATAATATACCTTTTGCCTCAGCTGTTTCATTTATAATTTTTGTAATGATATATCTACCTTGTTTAGCAGCATCAATGGTATTTGCAAGGGAAGCTGGAGGGTGGAAGTATTTAGTTTACTTATTTGTATTTACAACTGCCACTGCGTGGAGTTTATCTTTTGTAGGATATAATCTTACGAGATTTATAATAAGCTAAGAAAAAATCTTAGCTTATTAGCTTTTTATATAAGTCCTTTTACACTAACAAATACTATTCCTAAAAATAGACTTGCTGTATAAATTTTCCATAAATTATTGTGAATTGAAGTATTCTTTTTATAAAAAGCTGAAGTTTCAATATTCATATTTTTCATTATTAACCTTAATAATTATTATCATTAAGGAATAGTACTTAATAAAACCTTAATAGAATATTAATAATTACTATCATTTTAAATAAGCTATTTTAATTCAAATTGTGTTGTATACTCTTTTTCTTTGTAAATCACTTTGAAAATCCATTGACCAGGTTCTCTTCCATCAATATATCTATAATCATAAATAGAACCATGACCAGGAGGAATTATCAAATCTCTACTTCTTGAAATCTCGCCATTTGGAGCAATCCATTGAACAACAATTTGTTCATCTTCAAGTTGTCTATTAAGTTCAAATTTACAAATAATTGAATTTTCATCTTCCAATATAAGACAGTCAACTTTTGGTTCAACTATTGAATCTTCAATAGTATCTTCCTGTATTGTATTAATATTTTCAGCGAATAGTAAACTTAAAAAAAGAGAAAAACTTAGTAAATATTTAATCATTTTCATTCTCACTTTTATTTTCATCAATCTCCATAAACTTTAACAGTAAATATTTTATTGGAGCATAGAATGTTGTCATTGACACTATTGCAATAATTAACTGTGCAATTTTAAATAAACCACTATTCGCACCTAAAATAAACAGTGATAAATAGTAACTTAGTACAAACGAGATTATAGCACAAATAATTACACTAATAATTACAACAATATTATAATTCATATTTTGTCCATAAAGGTGTTTCTTCAAGAGAGGCTCTATTTACTAAAACTTCGTAAGGTTGATAAGCTTCTTTATATCCCATTGAATAATGATCTTTTATCCAATAACCTAAATAAATATATGGAATGTTCATTTCTTTTGCTATTTTTATTTGTGCTAAGATTGAAAATTTTCCAATAGATAGATCTTGAAAATCATGATCATAGTAGCAATATATAGAAGAAATAGATTTAGGTAAAATATCAACTAAGGCTACGCCTATTAACTTATTATCTTTAATATATAAAAACTCTTTTGCAAACTCTTCTTTACCTTCAACATATGATTTTAAATAGTCACTAGGCTCAATAGGAGAGTATGGCCAATCTTTTTTATCATTCATAAATTTATGATATTTATCGTATAAATCTAGATGTTCCATACTCATAGAAGGTTGTCTAATATACAATTTAGTATCTCTATTTTTTGAAATTACTCTTTTTTCAGATTTTGAAAATTTGTAATTTTTTACATCAATTCTCATAGAAACGCATTTATTACAAGTTGAACATTCTGGTACAAAATGCATTCTACCAAATCTTCTCCAACCTCGCTCCAACATTCCTTGATATTGAATCGTTGAACAAGCATACATATATTTATATCTAATATCTGAAATCTTGTCCTCAAAATAAGAGCAGTCTCTACCCTCTTCTAAAAATTCAATATCTCTATTTAAAATATGCATTTTTTATTCGTTTATTTTTTCTTTTATTTCTTTTGCTAATGAAGATATTTTTTTGATTTTTTCTGCATTTGATAAACTATCATCAATAATATGTTTAACAAAAGCACTTCCAACAATCACTCCATCTACACCTATGATTTTTTCTTTACAAGTATTTTCATCAACTCCAAATCCTATATAAAGTGGAGTATTTGAATATTTTCTAACATTTTCAATAACTTGAGATAAATCTTCTTTTTGTCCACTACCAGTAATTCCAGCATAGGCAACCATATAAATAAATTTTTGAGCATTTTGCGCAACTAATTTTATTCTCTCATCACTATGAGTTGGTGCTACAAAAGATATATTTACTTTGTTATACTTATCAAATAGAGGTTGCAAATCTTGTGCCATTTCAAAAGGAACATCAGGAATAATCGTTCCTTTTATTCCATATTCATCAGCTTTTTGTAAAAATTTTTCTACTCCATAATGATAAAATGGATTCATATAACCCATCCATAAAGTATCAATATCTTTTGCTATTCTTGAAGAAACCTCAAATAAATCTTTTAATTTAAACCCAGCATTTAATGCAATTAAGTTTGCTTTTTCAATTACTGGACCATCTGCAACTGGATCAGAGAAAGGGATACCAAGTTCTAAAGTATCAACACCAGATTCTTTCATACTATATGCTAAATCAACTGTAAAATTGTTATCTGGAATTGATGATGTAATATAACCTACTAATTTTTTTTCATTTTGTGCCATCAAGAAAATCCTATTTATAAATTAGGATGATTTTATCTAAAATGTACTTTCAAATAATTGATTAAGAAGATTCTTCCTCTTTTTCTTCAATTTTAGTATGTTTTCTACCTCTTATTTTATTATAAATCAAAGTTAAAATATTTCGTATATTTATAAAAAATCTAGTGGTATAGGTAGCTTCTGTATTTACTATTTCTTCACCTAAATTTACATTTAATGCTTCAGATTTTTTCATAGCTAAAACTTGTGATGGGAATACACTTCTATGTCCTGTCATTAAAAAAGCAATAACAATTGATATTGAAGCATAGTGAGCAACATCCATACCAAAAAGTTCAACTGCCATAATCATAGCAGCAATTGGAGCACTTGTAGTTCCTGCTAAAACACTTACAAAGCCAAGTGCTGCAAACATAGGAATATACCCATCAACTAGTTGTCCAAAGAAGTTTCCACTTGTAGCACCTACGAAAAATATGGGAGTAATAACTCCACCGCTTCCACCAAAACCTAAAGTAAGTGCTGTAAAAATTGTTTTTAAAATAAAGACATACCAAGGAACATCTTCATGATTTATTACTTGAGGAGATAAAACTTCTTTAATTGTTTCAAATCCTAAACCAAGATATTGTTCACCAACAATAAGTGTTAATAATACAATTAAAACTCCACCAAAAAATGCTTTTAAGATATAATTAATTTTTATCATATCTGCATATTTATGGATTTCTCTAAGTGTTGTAATTACAAAGTCAGCAACTAAGCCAAAGAAAATACCACCAATAATTACTTTTGCCATTAATTCATAATTAAAATCAAAACTTGAATAAAATGACATATCAAAATATGTATAACTAATACCAAACATCTTAGCTACAAAAAAAGCTGAAAATCCTGCGATTATTGAAGGAAGTAAAATATCATACATTAAACCACCAACAATCAAAATTTCAACACCAAAAATAGCTCCAGCTAACGGTGTTCCAAATACAGCAGCAAAGCCTGCACTAATACCACAAATTACAACTTTTTTTCTATCTCTATTTGTAAATTTAAACATAGTTGCTATAAATGAAGCTGAAGCGGCACCAATTTGAGCACCAGGACCTTCTTTACCCACTGAACCACCAGCAAATATAGTAATTACTGTTGCTAAAAGTTTTACTGGGATTATTGAAAAATCCATCTTCCCAGATTTTTTATGCACAGATTCAATTACTTTTTCAGTTCCATGACCTTGGGCATTTGGGGCAAATTTCTTAACTATAAATACTGTAATTGCCAAAGCAAAAGGTAAAGTATAATAATATTCAAAAGGTAAACTTGACCTTGAGTTTTCACAATACTCTAAAAATTTTAAAAAAAATGAAACTATGGCACCAATTATGCCACCAATGATTGAAGATAATAATATCCATTTTGTGATACTAGCAAACATAATAGTTTGTTCTGTTAGGTGATTTTGTACTTTGTTATTTTTGTTCATAAGCTATCTTTTCGTAGTGCAATTTTTTAATAAAAAAATTAATACTGTAATTCTAACAAAAGAGAGTTTTACTTGAACTTCAATAAACGTTATTTTTAGGTCAAATTTCGAAATTTTATTTCTTAGTTTTTTCTATTGCCTCTTTTGATAATATTGTGATTTTTTCAAACTCATTTTTTGCTATTGCATCTTTAGGAACGATCCAAGTTCCACCAATACAAAGTACATTTTCTAAAGATAAAAATTCATTCATATTTTCTAAATTAACGCCACCAGTTGGACAAAATTTCATCTTTGAGAAAGGACCACTAAAAGCTTTTAGAATATCAACTCCACCACTTAGAATTGCAGGGAAAAGTTTACAATGAAATATATCATTATTGCAAGCAAGCATAACCTCACTTGCAGTTGAAACACCTGGTATTAAAATAATATTATTTTCTTTAGCACAATCTATTAAATCTTGACTAATTCCAGGTGAAAAAATAAATTGAGCGCCAGCTTTAATAGCATTTTCTAAATCATTTCTATTACAAACTGTTCCAGCACCTACATTCATATCTGGCATTTCTTTAGAAATAATCTCAATTGCTTTTAATCCAGCTTTCGTTCTTAGTGTAATTTCCATAATATTAATTCCGCCATCACTTAAAGCTTTTGCTAATGATAAGGCATCTTTTTCATCATCTATTGCAATTACTGGAACAATAGGAGAAATACTCATTAATTCTTGTGCATTCATGCTTTTTCCTCTCCTGTTAATTTAAAAATACTAGCCCCCTGCTCTGCTGTTGATACATTTGCTCTTATTGTTGTAAATAATTCCCGTCCAAAGCCATGCATATTCATTTGAGTATCCATAGTATTAACTAATCTTTTATTTAATTTTTCTTCTTCTACAAATAACTCTATTTTTCCATTTTTGATATCTAACTCTATAATATCATTGGTTTTTATTTTTGAAATAATTCCACCTTGAGCTGCTTCTGGAACTAAATGTATGGCACTTGGAATTTTTCCTGAAGCTCCTGACATTCTTCCATCTGTAATGATTGCAACTTTAAAACCTTTATCTTGTAATAATCCTAAAGGTGGCATAAGTCCATGAAGTTCTGGCATTCCATTTGCTTTTGGACCTTGGTATCTTACCACTGCGATAAAATCTTTTTCAAGTAATCCTTGTTTAAACATACTTTGTAATTCTTCTTGTGAATCAAATACAATAGCAGGTGCTTTTATATATAACTGTTCATCTTTTAAGGCTGAAGTTTTAATAACACTTCTCCCTATATTTCCTTTTAAAAGTTTTAAACCACCCTCCTTTGAAAAAGGTTTAGCAACACTTGAGATTACACTTTCATCCCTTGATTTCAAAGCACCTTTTTCAAAACAACAAACACTATTTTTTATAGTTGGCTCAACTAATGATCTATGTAAGCCTTTTCCAAAAATAGTTTGTACATCATCATGAAGTATTCCAACTTCTAATAACTCACTAATAACGACACTCATTCCTCCAGCTTCTCTGAAGGCATTTACATCAGCACTTCCATTTGGATACATTTTACATAGAAGTGGAGTTACTTTTGAAATAGCATCAAAATCATTCCAAGTAAGTACTATTCCAGCAGCTTGTGCCATTGCTATTAAATGAATTGTGTGATTTGATGAACCACCCGTAGCCATAAGCCCTACAATAGCATTTACAAAGGTTTTTTCATCAACTATATCACTTATAGAGATTTTCTCTAAATTAAGTTTTAAAAGCTGTTTACAAGCTTTTATAGTCAAAATTTCTCTCAATGGTGTATTTGTATTTACAAAAGAGCTATTTGGAAGTTGTAATCCCATTATTTCAAGTAACATTTGATTTGAATTTGCAGTTCCGTAAAAAGTACAAGTTCCGCTACTGTGATAAGATTCAGCTTCTGCTTTAAATAAAGTATCAATATCTACTTTTCCAGCTGCATAGTCTTGTCTAATTTTTGATTTTTTAGAATTTGAAATTCCTGATGCCATAGGACCTGCAGGTACAAAAATAGAAGGAAGATGTCCAAATGTTAAAGCCCCTATTAAAAGTCCTGGAACAATCTTGTCACAAACACCTAAATATAGAGCTCCATCAAATACATTATGGGATAATCCAATAGCAGTTCCCATTGCAATATTGTCCCTTGAAAAAAGTGATAATTCCATTCCTGCTTGACCTTGAGTTATCCCATCACACATTGCTGGAACTCCACTTGCAACTTGTGCAGTTGCACCATTATCCATCATAACTCTTTTTATTAGTGAAGGGTAAACGCTATATGGAGCATGAGCTGATAACATATCGTTATAAGCTGTTACAATTGCCATATTAGGAGCACTCATATTTGTTAAACTAGATTTTTCATAATCATTTAAAGGTGCAATTGCATGGGCTAAGTTACTACAACTAAGACTTGCTCTATTAACACCTTGTTTTTTCAATTGAGTCATTCTATTTAAATATATTTTTCTACTTTTTTTTGAACGCTCTATTATTTTATTTGTTACTTCTAATATTGTTTTATTCATAGTAAAAAACCTCTATGTCTTTCATTTCTTGTTTTAAAACTGAAATAATAGGTGTGTTAAACCTATCATTATTTTCTAATGCCTCATTATAAACTTTTAATTTTTTCTTTCCTTCAATATGTAAAAAAATATTTCTTGCACTTAATATTGCTTTTAAATTTAAACTCATTCTATCGTATGGGGCACTGCAAGGTGTCATAAATATACATAAACCATCACTATTTAAATCAAAAGCTTCTTCTAACTTTATATTATTAGGAAAAAGTGAAGCTGTATGTCCATCTTCACCCATACCTAAAATTACTATATCAAAAGGATATAATTCTTCTTTATAAATTTGTGTACATTTTTTTTGAGCTTCTTGTATTGAAATATTTTCTAAATACATACTAATAAATTTTGCTTCTTTTGCATAATTTTTAATTAGATGAGTTTTAACTAAATTTTCATTGCTATCTTTTTCTTTTGTATCAATCCATCGTTCATCACAAAGTCCAATTTTTACTTTATCCCATGAAATATTAATATTTGAAAGCTTATCAAATAAAGCTTTTGGAGTATTTCCACCCGATACTAATAAAGTAGCACTACCTTTTTTAGATATTTCATTTTCTAAAATATCAACAATCTTTTTACTAAACTGTTCTAATAATTCATCATTATCTAAAAATTTATAAAAATTATTCATCATTCCAACTTCTTCCATCTTGGGCAATTAATTGTATTGATGCAGTTGGACCATCTGTACCTGAAGTGTAAGTTTTCATAGGAGTTAGATTTTGTTCCCATCCCTCAAGAATATTGTCAGCCCATTTCCAAGCTGCTTCTACCTCATCAAGTCTCATAAATAGTGTTGGGTTTGCTCTTATTACATCTAAAATTAGTTTTTCATATGCATCAGACTTTCTTTTTGTATCATGTGGTGCATTTAACTCCAATTCAACTTGTTGTAGTTTCATTCCTTCATCTAATCCAGGAATTTTATTCATAAGTTTTAACTCAATACTCTCTTTTGGTTGAAGGGTAATTACAAGCTTATTTTGAGAGATAGCTATTCCATCATTTGCAAAAATTGAGTGTGGAATACTTTTAAATTGTATTACAATTTCTGAGTTTCTTTTTTGCATACGTTTACCACTTCTAATATAAAAAGGAACTCCATTCCATCTCCAATTATCAATATCTACTCTAATAGCTGCAAAAGTTTCAGTATTACTTTGTTTATTCTCTCCATCTAAATATCCATCAACAGCTTCTCCATTTGAAGATCCTGCACTATATTGTGCACGAACTGTTTTAGAAGAAATATCAGATAAACTCATAGGTCTAAATGATTTTAGTACTTTTACTTTTTCATCCCTTACACTATTTGCATCAAGAGAACAAGGTGGCTCCATTGCTATTAAACATAGAAGTTGCATAAGATGATTTTGAATCATATCTCTTAAAGCCCCATAATCGTTGTAGTAACCCCATCTATTTTCAACACCAACACTTTCGGCAACTGTTATTTGTACATGGTCAATATGATTTGAATTCCACAATGGAACAAAAAGTCTATTTGCAAATCTTAGTGCCATAATATTTTGAACAGTATCTTTCCCTAAATAATGATCAATTCTATATATTTGATCTTCATGGAAATATTTTAAAACTTTCTCATTTATTTGTCTTGATGAGTTTAAATCTCGACCTAAAGGTTTTTCTAAAACCACCCTTGATTTATCATTTATTAAACTCCAATAACTCAATGACTCACAAATACTTCCAAAAAAATCAGGTGATGTTGATAGATAATTTACTCTTTCCCTATCTTCATATAAATCTAAAGCCTTTTTTAAATTTTCATAACAGTCATTATTTGAAAAATCAACAGTCACTAATAAAAGTTGTTGTTTAAATATTTCAAAAAATTCATCACTAAATTCATTTGAAGCTAAAAATTCTATTAATTTTTCTTTTACAAGATTTATATGTTCCTCTTGACTTATATCTTTTCTTGATACTGTAATAATTCTACTATCACTACTTATGTATCCATCACTACATAGATGATATAGAGCTGGCATTAATTTTCTAAATGCCAAATCTCCATGTCCTCCAAATAAAATAAAATCACATATATTATCTTTTGTACTCATTTTTTTAATCTTTTTATTTTTTTACTTTTTTTTCTAACTCGTAAAAGTAATTTGTTGCTTCCACAAAACCTTCTACACTTCCGCAGTCAAATCTTTTACCTTTAAATTTATAAGCTAAAACCATACCATTTTTAGCCTGAGTACACAATGCATCAGTAATTTGAAGTTCACCATTTTTACCAGGTTTTGTTTTAGAAATTACTTCAAAAATACTTGGTGTTAAAATATATCTTCCAATAACTGCTAAATTTGAAGGGGCTTTATCATTATCAGGTTTTTCAACCATATTTGAAACCATAAATACCCCATCTTCTATTTTACTTCCTTCTATTACTCCATATTTGTGTACTTCTTCTTTTGGAACTTCCATACAAGCTACTATACAACATTTATATTTTTCATATAGTTTTATCATTTGAGTTAAAACACCATCACCTTTTGGATTAACACATAAATCATCTGCTAAAATAACTGCAAAAGGATCACTCTCCCCAACAAGCATTCTACCTTTATATATGGCATCACCTAAACCTTTCATCTCATTTTGTCTAGTGTATGTAAATGTACATTTTTCAATAATTTTTCTAATATCACTTAACATCTCTTCTTTAGATGAACCTTTAATTTGATGTTCTAACTCATATGATATATCAAAATGATCTGTTATCGCTCTTTTGCCTCTTCCTGTAATTATCGCCATCACATCACATCCACCTTCTATTGCCTCTTCAACTCCATATTGAATCAATGGTTTTGTAAGTACGGGTAACATCTCTTTTGGCATTGCCTTTGTTGCTGGTAAAAATCTAGTACCATAACCTGCTGCTGGGAATAAACATTTTTTAATCATCATTTCTCCTTTTTTTGATTAATTACATAGTTCCTTTTAACCACATTATTTGATATGGTTCAAGTTTTATTTCTCTTGTTTGATTATCTTCTTCTTGTGAAAATACTCCGCAATTTACAGATAAAATATCACATAAAGGAAGTTTAATATCTTCAGGAAGAGTACAAACTACTTCTTCATCTGAAAAATTATGAATTGCAATAATTCTTTCAACACCTTTGCAACATATATTATCAATTGCAAAGATTCTTTTATCTAAATCTATAAAACTAAATTTTCCAAAAGGATTAAAAGCTTCTTCATTTATTCTAATAGATATTAATCTTTTATAACTATCAAAAACACTTTTTGATAAACTTCCTAATCTTGATAACTCATTTTCTAGCCAATCTATATGATATTTTTCACGATTTATTGTTCTATTTACACCTGTGTGTTTTACCCCATCATGATAATTTCTTGAACCAACTAAGGAATGAAAATATATACCAGGAACCCCTGGCATTGCTAATACTGTAGCTTGAGTTACTAATAATCTTTTCAATCTAATTGCATCATCCTCATTAGGATTTGTAAGGGCATCTATATATGAACAATTTAACTCATAAGGTGTTTTAGTACCATCTTCTTCTGCTCGAAAAGATACTAATCCACCATGCTCTTGAACTTTTTCTACAATAAAATTAATCTCTTCATCTTCTAATATACCTTTTATAGGTCTTAACCCAATTCCATCATGACTTGCAGTAAAATTAAAGAAACAGACCTTATCACTTGGAAGAGTCAATGTTTTAGCCCACGAATTTAAAGTACCTGTATTTCCATGTAATATAGAATGCACTAAAAGTGGAGGTAAGGCAAAGTTATAAACCATTTGAGCTTCATCATCTCCACTTCCAAAATATGATACATTTTCATGGTGTGGAACATTCGTTTCAGTGATAATTATAACCTCAGGAGCAACCTCGTGAAGAACTTCTCTCATAAGTTGTATTAACTCATGAGTTTGAGGAAGATGTACACACTCCGTACCTATTTCTTTCCAAATAAAAGCAATTGCATCAAGTCTTATTAATGTTGCACCTTTCTCTATATAATAAAAAAGTGCATCTAAAACATTTCGTAAAACCCTATGACTTTTGTAGTTTAAATCAACTTGGTCTTTAGAAAATGTAGTCCAAATATTATGGATTTTTCCATCATCATCTACAAATTCACTTAAAAGAGGACTTGCTCTTGGACGAACTACTTTACTTAAATCAATAGAAGGATCCATATCTATAAAAAAGTCTTGAAAATATGGATCTCCACTTAAGTATGCTCTAAACCAGTCTGAAAATTGAGAGATATGATTTATAACACCATCTACCATAAGTCTATAGTTTTTACTTATTTCTTCTATCTCTCGCCACGAACCCATATGAGGATCAACTGCACTATAATTTACAACTGAAAATCCATCATCAGAAGAGTATGGATAAAAAGGTAAAATATGAATTGAATTAATTACACCTTTTAAGTGATCTTCCATAAAGTCATTTAGAGTTTTAAGTGATGGCTCATGATTTTTACTTACTTGATCTCCGTAAGTTATTAGAATTATATCTTTTTGACTTAAGTGATATTCTTTTGATTTGATTCTTTGTTTATATTTAAAGATTAAATCAATAATATCATTTACAGCACGTTCAGCAATCAAAGGGGGATATAATCTATTTAATCTTTTATTTATAGTATGGTTTGGGCTTGATATATGTTTCATTGGTTATCCTCTTGTACATATTTTGCAAACTTGTCTGAGAAATCAGGCATAACAGAACGAACTGTAATCCAAGGAGAAAGAGAAGGAATTCCCATAGGGTCTTCATAATACTCTTTTGCAGCCTCTTTAATAGCTTTTTCAAATTCAATTACAGCTTGTATTTCTTTTTCTCTTATATATTCTAAGTTATTCAATTTACTTAAAGCATTATATTTTGATATTTCAAATCTTGCTTCTTGGAAATAAGTTGCTAATAGTGTTTTAAAAGATGCTTCACTAAAGACAACACCCTCTTGTGCCATAACTCTAAAAAGAGTTTTTGCAATATCATTTGCCATTTTATATATTCCACCACCACTATCAGAACTTCCAAGTTCTTGGTGTTTATGTTCGTAACTTTCCATAATTTCAGTTTGACAAATTCTTTTATTTGAAGTGTTTTTATAAACTTCACTCAATGTTGAAACTTCTAATCCCCAAGTAGGAGAAATAGCAATACCTCTTCCTAAACTTCTTATAAATGAAAACTCTCCAGATAATGAATATCTAAAACTTTCCATATAATCTAAATATCTACTCGAACCATAAACTTTAGTCAAAGAATTTATCAATGGAGTATATAAAAGCCTTGTTGCTCGCCCATGAAGTTTGTTTGTAACCCTTGAGTAAAAGCCTTTATTAAACTCAAAATCAAGTGCTGGATGAATTATTGGATAAAAAAGTCTAGCAGGAATTTCTCTATTATAATTTACAATATCACAATCGTGCAATGCAAAAGCATAAGCATCTTTATCCGTAAGTCCATAACCTATCATTGTCCAAACATTTCTTCCTTTCCCAGGTGTATTAAGTCCAGGGAAGCCCTCATTTGTCAAATCTTTATATAACTCCTGAATTCGTGGACCATCATTCCATAAAACATCAACAGGGCAAGGTAAAACTGACATTAATTTTTTAACTTCTTCAAACTGCTCTTTTGTAGCTTTATCTAAACCTAAAATAATTTTATATAGATATTTAACGCCTTTTAACTCTTCGATAATTTTATGCATTGCAGGAGTTTGAAACTCTGAATATAAAGCAGGTAAAAGCAGAACCATTTGATGTCTTTGTCCAAAATCTTCAAGTTCAATCTCCATACTTTCTAAACTTCTATTACCCAAGTTTTGTAAAGTTGTTATAACTCCATTTTGAAAGAAATCAGCCATTATTTTTCTCCTTTAAAACTATTATAAAATCCATCACATTTGTACCAGTAATGCCTGTTGTGAAATCATAGTTAAGCTTTGTAAAGAAACTATTACTATCACAGTTTTTTAAATACTCTTTTGCATCTAAATTTAAACTACTCATTTTTTCATAAATTTCATAATCCAAAAAAGCCCCATTTGCATCACTATTTCCATCAATTCCATCACTGCCTGAACATAAAATAGAAATATTTTTATCAAATTTGTTATCAATTAACAATCGTAAGGCTAACTCTTGATTTCTGCCACCTTTACCATTTCCTTGAACTATAGTTGTTGTTTCTCCTCCAAAAAGTAAACAAAAACTCTCATATTTTTCATTATATTTATTTATAATATTTGAGATATAAAAACTCGCTTCTGGTGAATTCTTATCTAGAGAAGTAGTTATGATTTTTGTTTTTTCAACCTTTGATTTTATATATTTTTTTGCTTCTTTTAATGCAATACTATTATTTCCAATTATATGATGCTTAAATTTCGTATTATTCATAGGAGCTGAACCAATAGTATTTATATCATCACCTATTACATCGCTTAAAACTAAAACTATTCCTTTAGCATTTATTGTATTTGCTAGCTTTCCACCTTTTATTTGTGATATTGATTTTCTTACACTGTTTAAAGCTTTTATATCTATTCCACTTGCTAAAAGTGCTTTTGATATTTTTGTAAAATCATCTAAACTCAAACCATCAATTGGTTTTTCAATCATAGCAGAAGCACCACCTGATAATAAAAAAATAAAATAATCATCTTTTTTTAACTTTGATACTTTTTCAATAAATAAAGATCCAGCTTTTATACTTTTTTTTGAAACAATTGGATGAGTGGAAGTAAAATGTTTTGAATATTTTAGTTTTCCCTTTGAGGTAGAAACACAAAAGCCATCTTTGATTTTATTTTTTAAAATTTTTTCACACTCTTTACTCATAGAAAAAGCAGCTTTACCAACAGAAAATAGATATAAGTTATTTATTTTATTTAAATCAATTTTCTCATCAACTATATTTAAGATATTATCATTTAAAGAAATATTATCTTTAATAATTGTTTTAGCTTTTACCTTATTTAAAGCTTTAAAATATATTTTTTCTAAGTTTTTTCTAGACATTTTTTAACACCATTTCACCCCACCCAGTAGAGCCTTTATATGTTGATTTTTGAATATTTTTAATTTGACTATTTAAATATTCACCTTTATGATTTTTTATTATAATTGGAACATCTACATTCTCAAGCATTGGAATATCATTTTGACCATCACCTAAAGCAATTGATTTAATTTTATCTTTATATACTTTTTTAAATATTTCAATAGCTTGCTCAACTGCTTTACCCTTATCTTGATCTATTCCAATTAAGTGATAAAATCTTCCACCTTTAGTTATTTTTATCCCATAATCAAATGCCCTAGTTTCTAACTCTTTTAACCTTGATGAATCATTTAAAATAAAAGGTTCAGTAAAATTCCTAAGTTTTGCCAATCTAATAAAAGAAGATTCTAATCTCGTATATTTCATTAATTCCCAATTATTCATATCAGAAAAACCAACCATTTCATACTCTTTTTTATACTTATTATAAAATTCTAAAATTTTCTTATATGGCAATCCCAATTGATAAATAAAATAATTTTCATATTCATCTAAAAAAGAGAAATCAAGATTTTTATAATCTTTTGGGAAAAATATTGCAGCACCATTTTCTATGATAAATGGCTCTTTTATTTTCAATCTTTTTTGTAACATTTCCACTTCAATTTTTGTTTTACTTGTTGTAAAAATCAAAGGTATATTTTCATCTAAAACTTTGCTAACAGCTTTTAAAGAATCTTGATATGAATAGTTATCATGATTTAAAAAAGTACCATCTAAATCTGTAAATATTATTGTTTTCATACTTTATACTAACATTTAATAACCAAAAAAATAAAGTTATTTTTGTATAAATACTATACAGTATGGAAAAAGCTACTTTGTTATTTTATTTTATTTATAAAAAAGATTTTTGTGATAGAATATCTATCTAGATAAATTATAGGAATTAATAGTATGAGCATTATTACAAACGATTTTGAAAAAATGAATATAACAAAAATTAAAAATTCTAAGAATAATAAAAAACTAACAATGATAACTGCATACGATGCATTATTTGCAAAACTTTTTGAAGAAGTTGCAGATATGATTTTAGTTGGCGATAGTCTGAATATGAGCTTTGCAGGAAAACCTGATACTCTTTCAGCTACTTTAGATCAAATGATATATCATACAAATGCAGTCTGCACAGGAGCACCTAAAGCTTTTGTAATTTTAGATATGCCATTTGGAACTTACATAAACAAAGATGAAGCTTTGAAAAATGCTGTTGAAGTTTATAGACAAACAAAAGCTGCTGCTATTAAAATAGAAGGTGGGGCAGATAGAGCTGATATAATTGAACACTTAACATCAAACTCTATTGCTGTAATGGGACATATTGGTCTTATGCCACAATATGTAAGAAGTGAAGGTGGATATAAAGTAAGAGGAAAAACAGATTCTGATACAGAACAACTAATCAAAGATGCAATTGCAGTAGAAAAAGCAGGAGCATTTGCCATCGTTGTAGAAGGTGTACTAAGTGATGCTGCGAAAAAAATAACGGAAGCTGTTAATATTCCAATAATTGGAATTGGTGCAGGGAATGTAACAGATGGTCAAGTTTTAGTTTGGTCTGATATGTTAGGTTTCTTTGAAGCTTTTAAACCAAAATTTGTAAGACACTATTTAGATGGTGCCCAGTTAGTAAAAGAGGCTGTTAATCAATATAGAAGTGATGTTCAAGATAGTTCATTTCCATCAAAAGAAGAAGAGTATTAGTATGTCAAGATTTAAAGGAATGCTTTAAAGATGGAAAGATTAGTAGAAGTTGAACAAATATCATTTGAAGAGGATAAAACCGAAGTTAGTTTACGACCTTCAAATTGGGATGATTATATTGGTCAAGAAAAGATTAAAAAGAATCTAAAAGTATTTATTGAAGCTAGTAAAAAAAGAAAAGAAGCACTTGACCATATACTTTTTTATGGACCTCCAGGCCTTGGGAAAACAACTTTATCTTATCTTATTTCAAATGAAATGAATTCAAATATAAAAATCACAGCTGGTCCTATGATTGAAAAATCAGGAGATTTAGCTGCAATTTTGACTAATCTTGAAGAAGGAGATATTTTATTTATTGATGAAATTCATAGACTCTCTCCTACAGTTGAAGAGATTTTATACCCTGCAATGGAAGATTATAGGTTAGATA
>Ga0193961_1000270_pt1 | contig 21227 bp, 18 predicted proteins | sample FB_4_MG_FD_140371 | JGI IMG/M metagenome (GOLD analysis project Ga0193961, IMG submission 140371) | Microbial mat bacterial communities from the Broadkill River, Lewes, Delaware, United States - FB_4_MG | ecosystem: Environmental > Aquatic > Freshwater > River > Microbial mats | place: USA...
AAAAGAACTTTTCATCTACAAAATGAAAAAAGCCTGGGGCCAGAAGAAACACCGCAAAAAAATGGAAGGCCAGAATAAGAAAGGTTACAGCTTCACTATGAGCGAAGACATTAAAAGCGACCTAGACAGACTCTGCGAATATTCAGGGCAGAACAAAAACCAAATCGTTGAACAACTGATAAAAGAAAAAATAGCTGCTATCGAAGGAACCATTTGATGGCTGCAATAGCCAAAGGGCGTCATACTACTAAGCATATTTCTGCCTATAGCGTCATCGATTCAGATCAGAAACGGTAAAGATTAGCAAGTGAAGTAGATGGCTTTCCATTGCCTATTTCAACGCATGCAGAATACGCTTAATTAATGCGTTAAATTTTGGATTTTATTAATTGAAAAACAATAGCTTAACTTGAATTCACAAAATCACTTACATCTAAATACTCTAGATTTGATGCATCGCTATATTGCACGACTATACTTTTAGCGTGTCGTTCAATGTAGATAGGTGATGACTATGGCTAAAGATAATGCTTCAGCCCTTGAAACTGGTTTGTTCGATGAGCTGAGATATGGCGTAAACTCTCTCATCGATAAGATGGAAAGCGAGCAATCAAAAATAAACAAAGCGATGTTTGAAGCACTGGATATGGATCAACGTTCAGTCTTTCTCAAGTCTCTTAAAGAGCAGGGAGTTAAGGCTAAGAGAATGGAGAAAATAACTGGTAAAGAGCAATCGACGATCAGTCGTACGTTGAATCGAAAATAGTCTCTAATAAATATTTTTAGGAACCACCTTAGGAACCAGCAAGAAAATCCAATCCATATAAATTGATAATTTTCAACAAATTAAGCATTAAATTCAACTTACGCCAGCCCAAACGTTTGGAAAGGGCCAACTCGAAAGAGTTGGCCCTTTTTGTATGCGTCATACCAAGCTAAGCACCATTTGTTTAACATCAAGCTCATGCATGTAGAAGACAGATGTATGAGATTCATCACATAGAATGCCTGCCTCTCAGTGGTAAAATTTATTACATAGGATCTAGGCTAGTTTTAACGCCATAGACATATCCACTATCGCTGAGCGGAGAGGTTTATATGGGAGCATATACAGAAGTATTTTTACGTACAAAGTTAAAATGCAACCTCAACAGTGATATTGAAAGTGTGTTTAGTTTTTTATTTAACAATGGAGATAAACCAGCGTTAATTCCAGAGCATGCTTTCTTTGATTGCTGCAATTGGCATAAATTTGGTCGGTGTAGTTACTCAAACTTTCAAACATTTAGCTATATCAATGAGGGATATCTTTGTAGCCGCTTTGACGTAAAAGTGGTCGATCAAGATATAGATAAATTTTTCGACTGGATCGAACCCTACATTGATAAAAATGAACAAGACTCTATTTGTATTGGCTGGTACTGGTCAGAGAAAGAACCGCAACCCGAACTCGTGTTTATGTAAATGATCATAGCAGAGTCACAGCACTAGCTTTAGGTTGGGTAAGGTAAATTGAAAACCATTATCTCGATTACCATTGAGTAACCTACACAGCCTAGCTTGCCCTCCCCCATATTAAATACTGATTAAAAAGCACCAACAATCAAACACTCACACAAAGTTGAGATATCTTTGGTAGCATAGAGCTACACTACTTAAGACGCTTTTATTTGTAAAACCGAACTAACTATCGGTCGCTGAACACCATCATTTCTAACGACATACAATAACTAAAGGGTGCTATTTTGCTAGACCACCATATTCGCAATTATATTGCAGCCAAACTCGCTGATGTGGGTATTAGTAGCGATCCGTATGGTATTGAATTAACCAGCGTATTTGTACTGGCCGTGTTGGCTATTGCTGCGGTGAGTTACTTGGTTGTCCACCATGTCATTGTTCGTTCCGTTAAGAACGTATTGCAAAAAACCAATAAACCGCTGGCTGATAGTCTCGCCAAGTATGACCTATTGGGAAAAATATCATTGCTGGTTCCGGTGATGATATTAGATGTATTGATCCCAATTGCAGTGGGGCACTACAGTTTACTAGCAAGTGTGCTTGATCGACTGCTAAGCGTATTAATTTTATTTATGTTCACTTGGGTGATCTTCGCGCTTTTAGATGCCCTCAACGATATTGCCACATTCAAAGGCATTACCCGAAAAATGCCGATAAAAAGCTTCGTTCAGCTGATTAAACTGTTCACCTTTTTTGTCGGCTTGATTATTTTCGTTTCTATTCTTGCCAATGAATCCCCTATCATTTTCTTATCTGGTCTTGGTGTCGCGACTGGTTTCGTCATGTTGGTGTTTAAAGACACTATTCTCGGATTTGTCGCTGGTATTCAGCTTTCCGCCAACCGAATGATCAGCCTCAACGACTGGATTCAGATGAACGCTTATGGCGCAAACGGTACGGTAGAGGAAATCTCGCTAACCACTGTGAAAGTCAGAAACTTTGATAATACCGTGAGTATGTTGCCAGCCTATGCGTTGGTGCAAAACGCATTCATTAACTGGCAAGGAATGTCTGATTCGGGTGGTCGCCGCATTGAACGCTCGGTCAACATTGATGTGACCTCAATTCGCTTCATGACTGATGATGAAATTGAATCGATGAAAAAGATCCGTATTTTACGCCAATATATCTATGAAAAATCGAAAGATATTAATGAGTATAATCAAGGGTTAGAGGAAGGCGACGATGATATTGGCAACCTTAGGAAAATGACTAACTTGGGGCTGTTCCGTGCTTATGTGAACGCCTATCTTCGTGCGAACAAAGACATTCATCAATATATGCTCATCATGGTTCGACAACTGCAACCCACAGCAGAAGGTATTCCCCTTCAAGTTTATGCCTTTTGTAATAACGTCGATTGGGCTATCTATGAGGGCGTCCAAGCCGACCTGTTCGACCATATCTACTCAATGATGCCAATGTTTGGCTTACGTCCATATCAAGCTCTAAGTAGCAATGACGCGATAAATATTGGATTCACTCGCTAATAACAGCAATGATTGAGTTTTCGTCGATTGGGAAGCAAAACCACATTAACCCGTGATGGTTATCGACAGAGCATACGCTACGCAAAACGCCCAAAGTACAAATGTAACGGCCCAGCATTTTGCTACCGTACCACGAATAGTCGTTCTAAAATTAGGCGCTGCTCGGAAGACACAGATGGAGCTATATAGGGCAAAAATAGGCAATGCAATAATTTTAATCACCACACTGATGGTTTCGGGCAACAAAATCTTGCTCGACTCTAAAGCAAACAATAAACCGTAGGTTCCAAACATCTGCAATAACAATACAGATTTCCAAAGTTGAATTTCACCTCTAAACCATCGAATAAAACAGTTAGAAGACTGCATCATTGAAGGAATTGCGGTTGTGCTTGTCATAATATGCCTCACATAGTCATGAAATGGCGCACCTTATACAAGGTGCGCGACTACGGACCACTTCATAAGCTATGGTCCAATACTTAGTAAAGTTACGCTGGTGCTAGTTCACCTTCTGGGTTTTCAAGCAGGTTGGCGATAAACTGTGCCTTTGCACCGAGTATGATTTGAACGCCATTGTTACCTACCTTCACTACTCCCATCACACCTAGCTTTTTGATCTCATCTTCATTAACTAAAGACATATCATTCACTTCTAAGCGAAGACGAGTAATACAAGAGCCTATCGATGCAAGGTTACCTCGACCGCCAACATGGCGAAGGATAGCAATAGCCAAGCTTTCATCATCGAGTGTGATTTGCGCTGTCTCTTCTTCGCGACCTACCGTTTGGTAGTTGAATTTACGAATAACAACACGGAACACAGAATAGTAAATTGCTGCGTTCATCGGTCCCCAAATGAAGAGTTTCATCCAGTTTGTTTCATAACCTTGCAGCCCTGGTAACACACCAAAGACGACATAATCAATAATGCCCGCTGAGAATGTTTTACCCATTTGCATATCAAGTGCATAAGTCACAGAGTAAGAAACACCAGCCATGATGGCATTGAACACATAAAGTAATGGTGCAGTGAAGACGAATGCGAACTCTACAGGCTCTGTGATACCAGTAACAAAAGAGGTTAATGCGGCAGAGCCCAATAGACCTGCTGCAATTTTCTTGTTCTTAGTATGTGCTTCTTGGTACATCGCCAAACAAGCCGCAGGGAAAGCAAACATGTAGATAGCAAAGTTACCAGAAAGGTAAGCGCCCGCATTGCCGTAGCCACCGCCTTCAAATGAATGCACACCATCAGCAAACATACGGAACCAAATGGTATGTGCGCCATTGACAACATCGCCATTAATCGCTGTATATTCAAAAAATGTGTACCAGTATGGGTTGTAGAAGATGTGGTGCAAACCTACAGGAATCAGCGCTCGCTCCATAAAGCCGTAGAAGAATGTAGATACATACATATTGCCTTGGCTAAGAGTCGTTGATGCCACAGCGATAGCTTCTTGTACGTAGTGCCAGAAATATGGCACAAGCAAACCCAAACAGAATGCTGAAAATGCCGTCACAATCGGTACAAAGCGTTTACCAGCAAAGAAGCCTAAAAACTCAGGCAACTGAATATTGTAAAAACGGTTGTACATATATGCACCCAATAAGCCCATGATCATGCCGCCAAGAGGGCCCATTTGCATCGACTTAATCCCCAGTACTTCCACATAAGCATGAGAATTCGCCACCATTTCATCGGTGATGCCGTAGCTTAAGCCGATGGTCATATGCATGACTAAAAAACCAGCAACAGCAGCTAATGCCGCGGTGCCTGAATCTTTGGTTAAGCCAACGGCTACACCAATACAGAACAGTAGGTGAAGGTTATCAAAAAGGACTTGCCCAGCCATTTGCATTAATGGCCAATTAAGTTGGAAGCCAAACGCTAGCAATAAGCCAGCCGCTGGCAGCATAGCAATAGGCAGCATTAACGCTTTGCCTAGCACTTGTGCTTTGGTCATTGTGTTTTGTAGGAAACTCATATTGTTCTCTCAATTAAAACGTTAGGAAAAAGGTTAACTTCCATGAGATTTAGAAAGTTCATATGAGAGTGTAAAAAATAATCAGTATCTGAAGGTTACAAATTAAATGAGATTTGTAAGTGAAAACTCTGCTTTGTAAGCAAGCGATTACATTACAATTAAATTGCAGAAAAAGCCCCGAAAGGAGCTTTTTTGTTAGGGGGGAAAGGTGACTAACCTTAGATATATTGCGACCAAAAAACGGGGGGTTATTGCAGATAACAACTGTACTTCAATTATTTGCTCTGAAGGTTGCAAAATACTCTATCTTTGTAACTGCCTACTTACACTACTGACATCGAAAAGCTCAAACGCTACACCCTACTTATCAAGCGTGTCTTTGGCTTATCCCTGTAACTCAAACCTTAGGAAATCGCTGTCTTCGTAGAGTACGCTATGGCTAAACTGAGTGAATTTACACACAGTAGCAAGAACGGCAGCGCGTTCGTATACACTGACTTTCACTAAGAAAGTAATTGGAGCAAGCATGCTCCCCTCGTTAGAGAAATGGCTATTGAGATCTGCGGCTAATACACAAATGAAGTTTTCCCCTTCAGCATAGCTGAGATCCACATCGCGTGGTGAAGAAAGCAATACCGTTAAGCCAAGGTCTTTCTCAATTGAGCGTACCAATAGCAAATACTCTTCCAGCGAAGTCAGCTCTATATTTTCATCAAACTGAATTAACTCAAGAAACATCTTCTCTAAGTTGTAGTTGTTCCCTTTTGAGTGCTGGATCAGTACTTTAATCTTTTTCTTTAGCAGCTTATATCGCAGCGAAGAAGATTGCTTCTTCAACCAAAGGCGAAAAAGTGAGTTTTTATCAGCGAGGTTTAAAGATCTGCCTTTGTCGAGCTGATGAAATTCCAAGTGCAGCAAAGCACTTAGTGCTAGCTCTCTAAGTAACAGGTGAGTTCGTTCTTGTTGTGATAAAAGAGGTTTCAAATTTACTTACAACTACGGTAACGGGAGAAGGACTCAACGCCTACTTTTAGGCACTAGCTTAGCTAGCTTGTTGACCAATTCAGCCATTTGGTACATTGGCTGTGAGTATTGATATTGGGCTTGTTTGCACAAGATGCAAGAGCATAACGAAATAAAAAATGCTTGTACAGCGAGATAGTGGTGCAAGCAAGGATCGAATTGCCATGCTCATCCCAAACTGCAAAATAGTTAAATCGGTTGACTCACTACACGACTCCATCTCCCGAGATTTCCTAGCTAAGATTATGATGTAGCTACAAAAAAAATAGCTGGCCTTATGTACAGTAAATTGCTACACTATGCGCAATCCATCACCAGTAAACGATACAAAAATAACTATGCAAGTTGTCTCATTTTTTGCCGGAGCAGGCGGTCTCGATTTAGGTTTCGAACAAGCTGGCTTCAACGTTGTTTGGGCGAACGAATACGATAAAGATATTTGGGCTACCTATAAGAAAAATCACCCACATACCGTTCTTGATCAACGCAGCATTACCGAGATCGACGCTAGTGAAGTACCTGAGTGTGACGGCATCATCGGTGGTCCTCCATGCCAAAGTTGGAGTGAAGCCGGTGCGCAACGCGGTATTGATGATAAGCGTGGGCAACTGTTCTTTGATTTCATCCGAATTTTAGAGGCGAAAAAGCCGAAATTCTTTTTGGCTGAGAACGTGAGTGGCATGCAACACACTCGCCACGCCAATGCTTTAAACAACATTAAGCAGATGTTTAAAGATGCTGGTTATGATCTGTTTTATCAAATGATGAACGCCGTTGACCATGGCGCAGCTCAAGATCGTAAGCGAGTGATTTTTATTGGTTTTAGAAGTGATCTCAAGGTGGATTACAAATTCCCTGAACCAATGGATAAAACCGAGCACAAAGCACTAAAAGACATTTTGTTGGATCTAAATGGCTCAGCCGTACCAGCATTAGATAAACAAAAGCCAAACCCTGATGTGAAGTTCTTGAACCACGAATATATGATTGGTGGGTTTTCTACCATGTACATGTCTCGTAACCGAGTAAGAACATGGGATGAACCTTCATTCACGATTCAAGCTGGTGGTCGACATGCCCCTATTCATCCAAGCGCACCTAAAATGGAAAAGGTAGAGAAAGACTTATTCAAGTTTGTTGAAGGTCACGAGTACCGCCGTTTAAGTGTACGTGAATGTGCTCGCATTCAAGGTTTCCCTGATGACTTTGAGTTTGTGTACAGCAATGTGGCTGCAGGCTACAAGATGATTGGTAACGCGGTAGCTGTACCGTTCGCGAAAGCAGTGGCATTAAGTATTCAAGCGCACCTTGCCGAAGCTCAATCGCAGCAAGCGGCGTAACTGCTATACCTAGAATTAAACATCAAAACGGCACCAAATCAGGTGCCGTTTTTTGTTTCTTGTCTCAATTAATCTCAAAAACATCTCGTCGAACTTTATGAGAGAAAGAAACGCTTAACACTGTCTGAAATTAAACGGGTATCAAATTTCTGGTTAATGGTTTTTCCGACTGAAAAACGGCTACTCGCGGTATGCAACCTCATATCAAACGAAAAACCATTATCAAAATCCAATTGAATGTGGTTATGGCTGGTCTGTTTCGCCGTCAACAACGTCGGCTTGATAATATCACTAAACGGCAGCACTTCGATGTAGTCACGGCTGATGATCACTTTATCAAAATTGCAATTACCAACTAGAAAATCAAAACTCTCTTCAGCACTGACTGGTTGGCTATTAATGGTATCCACTACCAACTGACACATCGCATCATAAAAGCTTAAGATAATGCTCTCATCATGGCTTTTCACCACATTAAACAGGTCAGTCTTGTATTGACTGGCACGCGCAAAAAACTGATTCGAAATAGCGGTTATTTCCGCGCGATAACGTTTTTCTTCCGCTTTATTCGCTATCCCCAATTGAGCAAATAGATTGCCAGGTCTTTGGTGCTTAACCGCGTTGTTATTGTGCTTGAGAGAAAGATTATATTGTTCTGTTGCGGTGACAAGACGTATATCGGTCACATCTCCTTTCACGGCATCATGGTCAGAGATACGGATAATCTCAACACTACCTTCATCAGCCACTCGATGTGCTTTCACCCACTGCACAAAAGTCTCGCAATGTTGGCTATAGTAGCGCTGCATTTCTATGGGCAAGCTATGATAGTGATCGCGATCTCGACATTGATCGTGCTCGGTTTGAGCACTCAACATTGGCGAACAATAAAATTGAGTAAACTTCTCAACTAACAAGTACTCTAATGCTCGACCATTTCTATTTGATTTCATTTTTGTGTTAGCCAACTGTTCAAACACTATAAATAAGGCATGCATGATAGTGTAAATACCCACTCAAGACACGAAAGTTAAGTATTCGTGCCGACAATAACCGCACGAAACGGGGACTTTGACAAAGAAAACACCACTCTCAAATATTTCGGTCAACAAAGCTTGCCAATAATAGCTAAATGGAACGTGTTGGCGCTGTTAACTACCATCGAATTGCCTTAGATCAACCTTCACCACTATTTCACTCAAACAACCACAATTCTTAACTAAACTAAAAATAAGATTTCCAGCACAAGGAGACTGGCATGTTAGCTATCCAACGAAAATACTGTTTATCCAACCGCCCTAACTTACACGTTCAGTTTGAAGTCAATCCAATAGGAAAGCTGGAAGTAGAAATTATTGAGTTACATCAACACCATAGCACAGGTTTTGAAGATCTAAGTTTTAGGTCACAAGGCAATGTTATCGAAGTCTGTGGTCGTGAAAAACACGTACCATGGCGGTGCAACTTAGCGGTCTCTGATGCTCTAGAGCTTTCATCATTGGTAGAAGAAGCGAATGAAGAATATGAAGTTTTGATGCGGGATCTTATGTAGCGCTTAGAGCCTCGTAAACAGCACAAAACCTCCTCATTGGAGGTTTTCTATTTCTCCTCATATAAAAAATCTCTTATCGTTTCCAATCAAAAACCTTTGTGTCCCACGTTCAAACTGTGAGTACTTGATATATTTGCCTTATTTAAATTCTGGCATTCTCAACCATACTTGATGAAATGGTGAAAAAAGGATAACTGCAATATGGATGGCAATACACCAAAGCTTTCTCTACGTACAATAGAATCGGCCGACTACCCAGAGTTAGCCACGCTAATGGATTTAGTTTTTCATGACGTAGGTGGCTCTTGGCCTCGATTAACTATTATGGACCTCATCCACCAATTCCCTGATGGACAAATCTGTATTGAAGATAACGGCAAAATCGTTGGTGCCGCTTTAACAATCAAAGTCAATTACAACCGCTTCTCTCTCCCGCACCTCTATACCGACATCATTAGCGAAAACAATGTCATTCAAAACCAAGTTACGGGGGATGCAATGTATGGTTTGGATGTGTTTGTTCACCCCGACTATCGCGGTTTACGCTTGGGGCGTCGTTTGTATGATGCACGTAAAGAGCTGTGTCGTAGCAAAAATTTCAAGGCTATTTTAGCTGGCGGCCGCATTCCGCATTACCACCAGCATGCCGATAAACTGACTGTCGCCGAATATATCAACAAGGTAAAACGCCGCGAATTACACGACCCAATCCTTTCGTTTCAGTTGGCAAACGATTTTGACGTAAAACGTATTATGCGTGGTTATTTACCGGAAGATGATGCCTCTCAAGGTTATGCGACATTATTGGAATGGGATAACTTTTTCTACGAGGAAGATATTGAGTCAATTCATGATGTCGAAAAAACCTTAATTCGAATTGGCGTCGTGCAATGGCAAATGCGCGCTATGAATGACTTAGAAGATTTGCTCGATCAAGCAGAGTTTTTCATCTCTTCATTGGCTAATTACAAAGCAGACTTCGCCCTCTTCCCCGAGTTTTTTAATGCGCCGTTAATGGGGTTAAGAAAAGAACAAAATTCTGTTGAAGCCATTCGCTTTTTAGCGAACTTCACCGAAGAGATCAAAAACCGTTTCTCTCAAATGGCGGTCACTTACAACATCAATATTATCGCTGGTAGCATGCCTGAAATAAAAGACGGCAAGCTCTACAACGTCGCCTATCTCCTTCAACGAGATGGTCAAATTAATGCACAGTACAAAATTCATATCACCCCACATGAACAAAAAGATTGGGTGATTGATGGCGGCGACCAAATCAACGTGTTTGAAACTGATGCTGGGAAAATTGGCATCTTGATTTGCTACGACAGTGAATTCCCTGAACTTGGTCGGATCATGGCTGAAGACGGCGCGCAAATTATTTTTGTACCATTTTGGACTGACACCAAAAATGGCTATCAACGCGTTAGGATTTGCTCGCAAGCCAGAGCAATTGAAAATGAATGCTACGTGGCGATTGGTGGCAGTGTCGGCAACTTACCACGAGTCGATAACGTCGATATCCAATACGCACAGTCAGGCGTGTTCTCCCCATCGGACATTTACTTTCCGCACGATGCTACGTTAACTGAGGCAAGTGCCAATACCGAGATGATTATCTTTGCCGATGTCGATTTAACCAAACTCAAGCAACTCAATACCGAAGGCTCTGTCACCAACTTACGTCACCGTCGGCTAGATCTCTACGGCGGTTTTACCAAGCCACAAAATAGACCTGAAGAATAAGGTTTATCTGCTGTTATCTTCCGCCGCTAGTGATCTGGCTAGCGGCGCTTTGCTAAACAAAAGGCGTGGTAAATATCGGATCTGGATTCATGTTTCTAATCTCATCTTGCTTCTCTCGTCGTTAATAACGAATACTCTCTCACAGTTAATTTTTAATCATTTGAGTAATGTATACCCATAGCATCAATCTAGATATGTCATTGGATAATCTTGCTTATACTACTTGATGTATGGCGAGTCTGAATCTGTCGATATGGAGGCGCAATATGGAATTTATACATCATGGTGGCAAACAGACCGTAACAGGCTCATGCCACGAGCTACGAGTCGACGATCAAGCCATATTGATTGACTGCGGCTTATTTCAAGGCGCAGATGAGCGACCATTAGAAATAGATTTTGCAACCGAACATCTCGCCGCCCTACTATTAACTCATGCCCATATTGACCATATCGGCAGAATCCCTTGGTTAGTCGGAAATGGCTTCCATCAACCCATTTACTGTACCGAGGCGACCGCAGAGCTGGTGCCATTAATGTTGGAAGATGGCTTAAAGCTACAATTGGGGCTTTCCAATAAAGAAATACAGTATGTCCTTAACCAGATTGATTGTCTGCTGCGTCCACAACCTTACAATCAGTGGTTTACCATAGCCTCAGAGGCAGAAATACCACTGAAAGCACGCTTTCAACATGCCGGACATATCCTAGGTTCTTCTTACATTGAAGTGCAACTTGCCAATGGTGAAGTGGTGGTATTCTCTGGCGATCTAGGTCCTAGCAATACGCCACTACTGCCCGACCCTATCTCGCCAGAACGTGCCGACTATCTTTTGATTGAGACCACCTATGGCAATAAACTGCATGACGAAATTCACACCCGCGCTCAACGACTAAAAACCATTATTGACCGCTCCCTCGCTGATGGCGGTGCCATTTTAATACCCGCATTTAGTGTCGGTAGAACCCAAGAGCTATTGTTCGATATTGAACAACTCATTCATCAACAACAAATTGATGCCAAACTACCCATTATTTTAGATTCCCCGATGGCGCAAAAAGTGACGGAGTCTTATCGACGCTTTAAAAAACTATGGGGACAAGAAGCAAAAGACCGACTTGCTGCTCAGCGTCATCCATTAGCATTTGAACAATGCATTACCGTTGATGAGCACCGTTACCATTTAAAGCTGGTTAATCGCCTTAAATCCAAGGGAGAGCCCGCTATTGTGGTTGCAGCTTCTGGTATGTGCCAAGGTGGGCGGATCATGGATTATTTAAAAGCATTATTGCCTGATGAACGAACCGATATCTTACTTGCGGGTTACCAAGCAGAGGGAACGCTCGGAAGATCAATTCAAAATGGTGCAATGCTGCTCAATATCGACTACGAAGATGTCGAAGTAAAGGCACAAGTCCATACGATGTCGGGTTATTCAGCTCACGCTGACCAAGCTGATTTATTGCGATTTATTGACGGGATCCCTCACCCACCGCAAACTATTCACTTAATTCATGGTGAAGTAGAGAGTAAAACTGCATTTGCCAACGTATTACGCGCTAAAGGTTACCAGGTGATTGAATAAAGAAAACGCATTGTGAGCTTTAGGAACATCATGATCTAATTGCTTGATACAGGCTAATTATGCCTAAAACAATAAAGCCACTGACCAGTCCAATAACTCCGTTGCCAACCACAGAATAAGTCGCGGAGACATAAGGAATAACAGGAAGTAAACCAACCATCGCTTCCAAAGCATGATGAACAAACGGCAAGCTGTGCACCACAATACCACCACCGACTAAGAACATGGCGATGGTCCCCACCACGGTTAATAGCCTCATCAACTTAGGTGCAGTTGCGACCAACCCATTCCCTATCGCCCCTAAAGCTCCCTTACCCTCGCTTCTGCGTTGCAAATAAAAACCCAAGTCGTCCATTTTCACTATTCCTGCCACCAAACCATAAACGCCGATGGTCATCAGTATTGCAATGAGGCTCATCACCAATACTTGCGTGAGAAACGGATGCCCTTGTACCGTGCCTAGAGCAATCACAATTATTTCCGCAGAAAGGATAAAATCGGTACGAATAGCGCCTTTGATTTTTCTTTGCTCATAATCCGCTAAATCTTCTGCTGATTGCAGTGACTCACTTTCTTCATCACTACTTTTTCCACTGGAATCGCGGTGATGGAAAAATTTTTCGTGAATTTTCTCCGCACCTTCAAAACATAAAAACAAACCACCAATCAGCAGCAAAGGGGTTATTAACCACGGCGCAACTGAACTGATTAACAAAGCGGCGGGAACCAGAATCAACTTATTCTTAAACGAGCCTTTTGCAACCCCCCACACAACAGGGATTTCTCGTTCAGCCCTCACCCCCGACACTTGCTGAGCGTTTAAGGCTAAATCATCCCCTAGGACGCCCGCTGTCTTTTTGGCAGCCACTTTAGACATCAGCGCTACATCATCAAGTACTGATGCAATATCATCTAAAAGCGTTAATAAGCTTAATCCTGCCATCTTTTTTGCCCTTATCTATCTACGATGCGATGCTTTGATCGCTGTTAGATCATCATAAGCCAAAAACTCCAACTTGGTATGGACCTTGTTGGAGGTAAAGAAGTCTATATATAACAAAGGCGCCTATTTAGGCGCCTAAAAAGATAAAAAGAGCGTGATGGAATCTAAGTTCTCAGATACGTTTAACTCTCAGTTTAATCACTCAAGCTTGTAAAGCTTGCTCTAAATCTTCGAGAATATCTTCAATATGCTCAATCCCAACCGACAAGCGGATCATCTCAGGTGACACTCCTGCTTGATTTTGTTCCGCTTCGCTCAATTGGCGGTGAGTGGTGGATGCCGGGTGGCAAGCCAAAGACTTTGCATCACCAATATTCACTAAGCGCTTAAAGATCTGCAACGCATCATAGAAGCGAACGCCTGCCTCATAGCCATCCTTTAAGCCGAAAGATAAGATAGCTGAAGGCTTACCTTGCATGTATTTCTCGGCGAGTGGGTAGAATGGTGAATCCGCCAAACCAGCATAACTTACCCAACTAACTTTTGGATGCTGCTTGAGGTATTGCGCTACTTTCAACGCATTTTCGGTATGTCTTTCCATACGTAGTGACAAAGTTTCTAACCCCTGCATCAACATAAAGGCATTCATTGGAGACATTGCAGCACCAGTATTACGCAAAGGTACCGTACGGGCGCGCCCAATAAACGCAGCATCACCGAATGCTTCGGTATATACCACTCCGTGGTATGAAGGCTCTGGTTGGTTAAATACAGGGAAGCGTTCTTTGTGCTCAGCCCATGGGAATTTACCCGCATCAACAATCACACCACCAAGTGTTGTGCCATGCCCGCCGACATACTTTGTCAAAGAGTGCACCACAATATCTGCACCAAATTCAATCGGTTTGCATAGTGCTGGTGTCGCAACCGTATTGTCGACAATCACAGGGACACCTTGCGCATGGGCAAGATCGGCAACGCGCTCTAAATCAATGATATTCCCTGCTGGGTTACCAATACTTTCGCAATATACCGCTTTGGTATTTTCATCAATCAATTCAGCCAAACTTTCAGGTTTGTCGTCTTTCGCAAAGCGAACTTCAATTCCCTGTTTTGGTAGCATATGAGCAAATAAAGTATACGTACCACCGTATAGCTGAGGTGTTGAAACAATATTATCACCGGCTTCAGCCAGCGTAAGAATGGCGTAGTTAATTGCCGCGCTACCTGCACTCACCACTAACCCCGCAATTCCCCCTTCTAAGGCAGCCATACGCTTTTCCAACACATCATTGGTTGGGTTCATGATACGTGTGTAGATATTCCCCGGTACTTCGAGGTTAAACAGATCAGCGCCATGTTGAGCACTATCAAACTCATAAGCAACGGTTTGGTAGATCGGAGTAGCAACAGATTTGGTGGTTGGATCGGTTTCATAACCGAAGTGAATTGCTAAGGTTTCGTCTTTCATAATTCGTCCATGATGTTTTCATTATTCACTACCTAGAATGCCTAATTTTTCACCATGAGACTAGCGACATAAGACACAAAAACTAAACGATAATGTCAATTTTGGAAAACACCCTCAGTTCATCACCATTCCAAACGTAATTCAGATGCATATTTCACTATTGGTCATTTTTCAAGCACAAAAAATAGGAGGGTTGTTATTAACCCGCAGCATTCAAGGCTAGGGTTATCAGAAAATAATACCTGTTAAATCTACAAATTATGTCAATTGCGATACTACAAGCTATATAGACAACACCTACTGGGCATTAGTGCTCAACATCACAGAGATCACACCAGCAAAATAAATTATTTAACAAGTGCGCTACATAAAGGTTAATATTCGAGAACACAATAAATACAACAAACACACCATCTCGCATACCACCATCATTAACAGGGAAAATACTCATGCAGTCTTTAGTTGATTTTCTGAATGGAATCATTTGGAGTCCCGTGCTGATTTATCTATGCCTAGGCGCGGGCTTATTTTATTCGGTCATTACACGTTTTGTTCAAATCCGTCACTTCTTTGAAATGTGGCGACTACTCCTCTCAGGGAAAAGCTCTGAGAAAGGTATTTCTTCTTTTCAAGCTCTCGCTGTTTCACTGTCTGGGCGTGTTGGTACTGGTAATATTGCCGGTGTTGCTGCAGCAATCGGCTTCGGTGGTCCTGGCGCTGTATTCTGGATGTGGACGGTCGCATTCTTCGGGGCAGCGACGGCTTATGCAGAATCCACCCTAGCGCAAATCTATAAAGAAGAAGATGAAGGCGAGTTCCGCGGTGGACCAGCTTACTACATAGAAAAAGCGATGGGACAGAAATGGTACGCATGGATCTTTGCCATTGCGACGATTTTTGCTTGTGGTGTGTTACTACCTGGCGTGCAATCAAACAGTATTGGTAATGCTGTTGAAGCGGCATTTGGTTCAGGAGAGATGATCGAAACGGCTATTGGTACCTTCAGTTTTGCTAAAATTTTTACCGGCACCGTTATCTCTATCATCCTAGCCTTCATCATCTTTGGTGGCGTTAAGCGTATTGCTCACTTTACTCAAGTTGTGGTTCCTTTTATGGCATTGGCGTACATCGTTACGGCATTTGTCATCATTTTGCTAAACATCAGCGCTGTTCCAACCATTTTCGCCATGATCATTAATGATGCTTTCACACCAATGGCAGGCTTTGGTGCGGCAATCGGTTGGGGTGTAAAACGTGGTGTTTACTCCAATGAGGCAGGTCAAGGTACAGGACCACATGCGGCGGCAGCTGCGAATGTGGACCACCCAGCACAGCAAGGCTTAGTTCAGTCATTTTCAATCTACATTGATACGCTACTGGTTTGTTCAGCAACAGCGTTTATGATCCTTATCACTGGTGCATACAACGTTCATGGTGGCGGTGAGGGTGCATTCTTAGTGCAAAATCTGTCTGAAAGCATTAGCGCCAACGGACCTATATTTACTCAGTTAGCGATTGAAAGTGCGCTACCAGGCATTGGTAAGCCATTTGTCGCTGTGGCATTGTTCTTTTTCGCTTTCACAACCATATTGGCTTACTACTACATTGCCGAGACTAACATTGCCTATATCCGCCGTACTTTTAAAATCAGCGGTATGATGTTCATTCTCAAGCTTGTGATTATCTCAGCAGTATTCTACGGAACAGTGAAGACAGCTAACTTAGCATGGGCGATGGGTGATGTCGGTGTTGGCTTAATGGCATGGCTAAATATCGTTGGTATCTTGATTATCTTCTTCCTTTCTAAGCCAGCAATTAAGGCGCTGAAAGACTATGAAGAGCAACAAAAGCGTGGCGTAAAGGAATACACCTTTAACCCAGTGAAGCTTGGTATAAAAGGCGCAGATTACTGGGAAGAGAGATATCGTCGTGAATCAGGAAAATCGGCAACCTCAGGTGATAAAGACGTTGAAGTGGAAGTGGTAAACAACACTTCATCATAAAAAAAGCAGTGGTAATCTGTAAAAGCAAAAGGGGTTAACCAAACGGTTAACCCCTTTCTTTTTGCAATGTCCCATTCGGAAATAATGCGACTGAGGTAGCCTTTCCAAAACTCTGACATTGAGTTAGACCATACTCTAACCCCCAACGTTTATTACCAAGTACTCATCTCTTATGACAATTAAGGATTCAATCATGGAAAAGCGTATGCTAGGTAACTCAGATCTCGATATTTCTGTACTCGGACTTGGTAGCTGGGCAATTGGTGGCAATATCGGAGATTGGGGTTGGGGAGAACAAAATATACAAGACTCAATCAAGACCATTCACACCGCGCTCGATAATGGTATCAACTGGATAGATACCGCGCCCGCTTATGGCTTGGGCAACTCAGAGCGCGTTGTAGCGAAAGCACTAAAACAGTCCAGCTATCGCCCTTATATATTTACAAAGTGTGGCTTTCGTTGGAACGAAGGTGAATCAGAGTTGCTCGCTGATTTAAGTCGTCATTCGATCAGAGAAGAGATTGAACTGAGTTTAGCTCGGCTCAACGTTGACTGCATCGATCTCTATCAGATTCACAAACCAAACCAAGATCATTTGCTTGAGCAAGCGTGGGAAACACTCACCCAACTTAAGCAAGAAGGCAAAGTACGCCATATTGGTGTTTCAAATTTTTCCGTTACACAACTCGAGCGCGTCAATAAGATCACGCCAATCACCTCTTTGCAGCCCCCATACTCATTAATTAACCGAGAAATAGAGCAAGACGTGCTTCCTTGGTGCCTGAACAATCAAGTGGGTACGATACATCATTCCGCAATGTCGCATGGCTTACTCACGGGTACTTGGGATCATCAACGTCTTAGTTATTTAGACGCGCGAGATTGGCGCAGAAAAAGTGAACAGTTTCAGGAACCTGAGTTTAGTCGACACTTAGCGTTCGTTAATTTCCTTCAAACTCTAGCCGACAAAAAACAGTGCAGCGTAGCCCAATTAAGCATTGCTTGGACATTAGCTCACCCAGCAACTACCGGGACCATTATCGGCGCACGGACCCGTTTACAATTGAAAGAGCTCTTGCCTGCGGCAGAGATAATACTCTCACCCGATGAGCTAAAACAGATCGACACTTTCCGTCACTCATAATAGTAAAACGGGGTGTATGCCCCGTTTTAATCTTTCACACTAGCGTCGTATAGTGTTCTATCTTCCAATTGATATGCCCTAGGCACTCATCAATCTCTCGACGATTTTGTTGTAGCCTTTGTTTATGCTGCTGCAAAATATCCAATAGAAATTCCGTCGGCTTTTGCTCTGATTTCATAATGCTTGCGTAAGCCCGAATATCTTTTAGCGGCATACCCGTCATTTTTAAACACTGAACAAAATGAAGCCAATGGATATCTTGTTGACGATAAAAACGGTGACCCGACTCATCTCTTGGGACCGGATAAATCAAACCTTGCTTCTCATAGTATCTCAACGTATGTAGGCTCAAACCCGTTTGAATAGATGCCTCTTGAATTCTCATTGTCCCCTCATGGTAAGTTGATTGCTTAACAAAATTACCACTCATGGAAAAGAACGCTATACAGTGACGAGATCAACGCGAGCCTTACCGAATAAAAAAAGGGTTAGCCAATGGCTAACCCTTTTCTCAATAATTAAAGCGTGTTACATACGCGAGCGATTAAGCCGCTACTTGTTCAGCTGCTGTAACACGTTGAACGCGAGCAGGACCAACAGGTAGAACAACGCGACCGTATTCATTGTTCAGTACTTGAGCCATTGCAAAGTAAATTGCGCTCGCGCCACAGAAGATACCTTCGATACCAGCGATAGTACCGATAACTGTGCTACCAGTGAAATCACGTGCCGCAAGTAGGAAGAATAGAACGGTTAGCGAGCCGAAGATTACTTGCTTCGCTAGTGGGTAGCAAAGTGAACCAACAAACATGAAGCCAGTGAAGATACCCCAAAGAGCTAGGTACCAACCCATGAAGCTGTGTGGGCTAGCAGCCGCTAGACCCATTTCAGGCATTACAATCAAACCAACTAGCGTTAGCCAGAATAGACCGTAAGAAGTGAACGCTGTCGTACCAAACGTGTCACCACGCTTAAAGCACATCATGCCCACAAGCACTTGACCTAGACCACCGTAGAAGATGCCCATAGCCAGAATCATTGAGTCAATTGGGAAAAAGCCTGCGTTGTGGATGTTAAGCAGGATGGTAGTCATACCGAAGCCCATTAGACCTAATGGTGCTGGGTTAGCCAGTTTTGTTGACATTGAAGCGTACCTTTCAAAAAATGTGATAAAATTTACGCGCAGATTTTAGAGGTAGTGCGTACAAAAACAACACTTCCATGTTGGAAACTTATATTACACAAATGAATTTATTTTGAAAAATACGCCATCTAACAAGAAATACCACCGAAAATCGTGAAAAAACCACAAAAAACCACAAAAAACCACAATCACCAATACCACTACCGATGCAACAAAATATCAATTTACAGTCATTTCATTAATAAAAAACACAAAAAAACCAGCCCGTCGGCTGGTTTTTATTCATCATGAATCGAGCAGGATTATTCCCATTCGATCGTTGCTGGTGGCTTACCAGAAATATCGTATACCACGCGAGAAATACCGTCGACTTCGTTGATGATACGGTTAGAAACCTTACCTAGGAAGTCGTATGGTAGGTGCGCCCAATGTGCAGTCATAAAGTCGATAGTTTCTACCGCACGTAGCGATACAACCCAATCGTATTTACGACCGTCACCCATAACGCCGACAGAACGAACGGGTAGGAATACAGTGAAAGCTTGAGATACTTTGTTGTATAGATCCGCTGCATGCAGTTCTTCAATGAAGATAGCATCAGCACGACGTAGCAAGTCACAGTACTCTTTCTTCACTTCACCAAGAACGCGAACACCTAGACCAGGTCCTGGGAATGGGTGGCGGTAAAGCATGTTATAAGGAAGACCTAGCTCTAAGCCAATCTTACGAACTTCATCTTTAAACAGCTCGCGTAATGGTTCAACCAAGCCCATTTCCATATCGTCAGGCAAACCACCCACGTTATGGTGAGATTTGATTACATGCGCTTTACCCGTTTTTGATGCCGCTGATTCGATAACGTCTGGGTAAATGGTACCTTGCGCTAACCATTTAGCATTCGTTAATTTCTTAGATTCTTCATCGAAGATGTCAACAAATACGTGGCCAATGATCTTACGTTTAGTTTCCGGATCTGATTCACCTTTTAGTGCGTCTAAGAAGCGATCTTCAGCATCTACTTTAATGATGTTTAGACCAAATTGGTTGCCAAACATATCCATTACTTGTTGTGCTTCATTTAAACGAAGTAGACCGTTATCAACAAAAACGCACGTTAGTTTATTGCCAATCGCACGGTGTGCTAGCATGGCAACAACCGATGAATCCACACCACCAGAAAGACCAAGGATAACTTCGTCATCACCCACTTGCTCTTTGATTCGAGCTACTGCATCTTCAATGATTGATTCAGATGTCCAAAGACGCTCACAACCACATACGCCAAGAACAAAGTTCTCAAGCATTTGTTGGCCACCTTTAGTGTGTGTCACTTCAGGGTGGAACTGTACGCCGTAGTATTTCTTCTCTTCATTCGCCATTGCAGCGTAAGGACAGGTGTCTGTCTCGCCTACTTTCACAAAATCAGCTGGAATTTCTACCACTTTGTCACCGTGGCTCATCCAAACATCTTGAGTTAGTTCAAGATCTTTAAAGATTGCAGATTCACCAGATACTTTAACTTGTGCGTAGCCAAACTCACGCTCAGTTGAGCCCGCTACTTTACCACCTAGCTGCTCCGCCATAGTTTGCATGCCGTAACATACACCTAGAACTGGTACACCTGAGTCAAATACATATTGAGGAGCGCGTGGAGAATTCTCTTCCGTTACACTTTCTGGGCCGCCAGATAGGATAATACCGTCTGGGTTGAATTCACGAATATCATCTTCTTCAACATCCCAGCTCCATAGTTCGCAGTAAACACCGATTTCACGAACACGGCGTGCAACTAATTGAGTGTATTGAGAACCGAAGTCCAAGATCAGAATACGTTGGTCATGAATATTTTTAGTCATTTTGGGCAGTCTTATAAGCTAGGTTATGAAAACGAGGCGAGTTTACCCGCCTCTTATCAATGCTTCAAGGAAAAAAGCAAACGTTTACGTCGAGGGTCTTTTGCTAAGTAAAAGATTAACTACGACGGTAGTTTGGCGCTTCCTTGGTGATTTGAACGTCGTGTACGTGAGACTCAGCCATACCTGCACCAGAGATACGAACAAACTCTGCTTTAGTACGCATAGCTTCAATTGTCGCAGAGCCTGTTAGACCCATGCTTGAACGAAGACCACCCATTTGTTGGTGAACGATCTCTTTTAGAAGACCTTTATATGCGATGCGACCTTCAATACCTTTTGGTACCAGCTTGTCTGCTGCCTTGTCATATTTGAAGTAACTGTCTAAAGAACCTTGAGACATTGCGCCTAATGAAC